>OHJS01000487.1_pt1 | contig 26745 bp, 21 predicted proteins | sample 1568661 | NCBI WGS metagenome assembly OHJS01 (sample SAMEA3879603, study PRJEB24766) | human gut metagenome | biome: human-associated habitat; feature: feces | place: USA | collected 1985/1987 | reverse complement strand
TAAATCATTATCAAAATTTAAAATCAATGTTTCTAGCTCATCGTTGTTTTGTGCATATGGGTACGGATATTCATCAAAAGAAAAATACAAATCTCTATCATTTCTGTATTCTTCCAAATCTGAAACATATCTGAATACTGGTAACCGTTTTAAGCTGAAATCATAATTTATTGAAGAATAGTCACCTATTAGCAACGAAGAAACTGCAATAAGTTCCTGTGTGTCTGGATAAAAGGTCGAATTTATAACATTCAAACCATCATATTCTATTCCACCCTCAACATTTGCAACATTAGGATGCAAGTGAACTAATATAACATATTCTTTTCCGAAACGTTTTTTAAGATTTTTTCTCAGTCTTTCAAAATCAATATCATAAGCTTTGAACGAATGTCCTGATCTAAACGTCGGAGCATACAATACTAATTCTTTGTTTCTTTCGATATTAAAATAATTGTAAACCTTAGAAGAAATATCTTCATTATTCTTCAATAAAATATCGTATCTTGGATAACCACACTCATATACAGGTCCATCATACCAAAAAGAGTGATGATAAAGATTTGTCATGAATTTACTTTCTGATATCATCAAATCTGTATTCTTAGCATCACGTTTTGCCATTCTTTTGTAGTTACTATCAAGTTTGTCAATAGCATCCAATTCGCAGCGTTTCTGTGCCCCTCCACCATGCCAGGTTTGAATGTATAATTGATTCTTTCTTTTTAACATAATAAAGAATTTTCTGCAATTATCAATCCAAACTTTTGAGGTCATCAAGTGATACACACTTTTCGACGAATTCCAAATACAACTTTCCACATTATATGGAAGAGTATCTTTTTCATCTTCATTCTTCACAAGCCATATTATTTTTATGTCTGATTTTCTACGTAAAAGTTCTTCAACAATATATTTTGCATTATCACCTAAACCTCTGCCATAGTAATTTGATATGACAATTTTATTTTTATTCAACGGGAATAAGCGATATTTAATATAGAGCATTCTCATTTTTGCAGAATTGCATAATCTAGAAATAATATTCAAACTTTATTTGCCTCTTTCTCTTATTATATTTATCAATGTATTCATTGATTTATTTTTTGTAATAATTGCAATAAACAAATACACACAAATACCAGCTAGAATTTGCAAACACAAAACAATAACTATGTTTATATGAATATTTCCAACAATATTTACCACAAAAAACATTATTATAGCACTAGCTAAATTCGGGAAAACATCCATCATCTGTTGCATGCCTCCATATTTTATCAGCTTTCTATTCGGAATACTGTTTATCCCAACTTGGATAATAGTACATACAAGTAAAGAAAGAGCTAAAACTTGTGGCGAATTAGAAAATACTAAAAAAGCAATTAAGGTCACAAAATATCCTATTTTTTTTATGATCTCAATTTTCAAGAAAACATCACTTCTGCCCATTGCTTTTATTGTTTCACAATTTCCTGCTGCGACCACATCAAACATAGTTGCAAAACTTGCAATCTGAATATAATAAACAGAAGGTAACCATTTTTCTCCTAACAATGTAAGTACAAAGCTTTTAGCTATACCAGCAAATCCAAGCATAACAGGAAATACAACAAAGGACGAAACCCTCATATATAATCTTGTGTATTGTAGTAATCGCTCTTTATCATCTTGATACTTTGACAAAGCGGGAAATAATACTGAAGAGATCGTATAAGTCATTGATGACGAAAGAGTTTCTGGAAAGGAACGCCCTTTTGTATAAAACGATAAGTCAGCACTAGTATATTTCAAACCAATAAATAAAGGATTAACTTGGTTGATTGCTACGCCCAAAAGAGATGATAAAAAGATTTTATATCCATATTGCACCAGCCCTCTTGCCTTACTAAAAGCAATTTTAAACGTTAACCTTAATCTTGTAATAATAAATAAAATCAATGTATCTATTGTTGTATTTGTTAATTGCTGTGCAACTAATGCCCAAGCGCCAAAACCATTCAATGCAAACATTATACCCACAACAGCAGATACTAATGTACCACCTAATGTAGCAAAAAAAAATTTTCGAAACTGTAAATTTGAAGAAATATAAGCACACACAACAGATTTCATAGCGTATAGAGGAAGTGATACTCCTAATACTCTAATTAGATTTTTTAAAATTGGTTGCTTATAAATTTCGGCAATAAATGGTGCAGACAAGAACATTACCAAATACAATATAACTGCTAAAATAATGCTTATTGTAAATACAGTATTATAGTCGTCTTCGTCTGCTTCTTTCTTCTGCACTAGCGCTGTATTAAGTCCACCTGAAATTATTACATTTGCAAATGAAAAAAAAACTGTTACTATGCTAACAACACCATAATCCGATGGGCTTAATAAACGTGCAATTACTATGGAAACAAGTAGAGATACCAACTGAGCTATTATTCTTTCAGCAAATTTCCAAAAAGCTCCAGATATGACTTTTTCCCTTATACTCTGTTTATACATCTTTTCTTTTCCTCATATTAATAAAACTTTCATAGAAATATATTGGCATCAAAATATTATTTTTTAAACAATATAGGATAATCTTATTTTTCACACCTTTTAGTTTTGTTTTATCCAACACATCTGAAAAAATAGGATCCTTCAAATAGCACTCCATATATTTTTTTTTCGTGTAAAATGAATCCGATTTATTATACTTAAATTCATTGTTTTTTGCCAAAAACAAAAGGTATACTGCATATTCGTTAATTTGATTACAGGACTCCCATCCTGTCTTCTTTTCAATTAATTTTAAATATGCGATAAGATTATGTATTCTTTTTAACAAATTTTCATCATATGTATGTGTCATAGAATTCATATTTTGGCGATACATATATCCAGTATAATTTAAAATACTAATTGAATCAGCTTCTAAAAGTATAGGATAAGTAACCGCAACATCTTCACCTAAAGTGATATCATCTGGAACACTCTCATATACTGTTTCAGCAATGCTTCTTTTAAAACACTTTGACCAAACAGTTGGAATGATGTAAAATGAGTAAAAAGGTTCTTTTGAGAGCATCTTAACGTATATTTCTTTCTGCAACTCACTCTTGCCATAAATCTTGCTTGATCCCGGCTGATATATTTCTGTTATTGTATTTTCATTATAGTATGATGTATATCCTGTACAAATCACATCTACCTTATGTATACAAAGTTCATTTTCATATGTTTCAAGCATATCATGTGAAACAAAATCATCTCCATCGACAAAGCAGATGTACTCGCCCTGCGCTATTTTTAGTCCAGCTTTTCTTGCAGAAACCAGACCTCCGTTCTTTTTGTGAACAACTTTAACTCTGTTATCTCTTTTCTTATATTCATCACAAATAGACGAACATCCATCTGGAGAGCCGTCATCAACCAAAATAAGTTCAAAATCTTTGTAACTTTGATTAAGAATACTTTCTATGCATTGTGAAAGATACTTTTCAACTTTATAAATTGGCACTATTACACTAAACATTCTGAACTATTCCCTTCTTCAAAAACATCACGTTTACTTGAAATATTGATATTCAAGCCTACCCACATAAGCATATAATAAAAAGAAAGCTCATTTATCGTGAAACAACCAAGAACACCGCTCATTATAATAAACGCCAAGAGCAACAAATAATTAATAATTCGTTTTCGTCTATTATACTTTTGGGCTCGAAATATCAAAACAATCATAAACAAATAAAGAATGCTCCCCAATATACCTACAAAATACACTGATTCAACATATGTATTATGAGGACCTCCAGCTGAAAGATAATTTGCACCTATTCCCCGTCCGAAAATTAATGATAACGGAGAATTATTTAAATATTCAAAATATATTCTCCATAAGTCAAAACGACCTGTTGATATATCACCTTCAAATAATCTACTGAACATTATGTCCATATATCCTATTTTTTTTAGCCATGTCACAATACCTGTTCCAAGTGTAAATACGAATGCCAATGCTATCACCATCATTTTCGGTGATCTTAGCATATAAATCATTGATACAATACCAATTATTACTACAGAAAATAAAAACATTTTACTATAAGTTTGAAAGCCAAAAAATAATAGCGAAACAAATATAATCCACATTAAAATTTTGTTGCCTATTTTGTTCATTTGCAAAATCATAGAAAGTACAACAGCAAATATAACTGACATAGCGTAAAAATTTGGATCATAATTTAGTCCAGTGAATCGATAGGTCACATTTCTACCATCATACAAGGTATATTCGTTTCTAAAATACGCCGACAACTGCGATAAAGAAGTGCGGAAAGTTCCCACAATAGAACTACCAATAACGCCCAATATAAATGCCATGATATGATTTTTAAAATCACTTAACTTAACCCTGTTTACAAAAAAGTAAAACAGGATTATTCCCATAATCATTTTAAACGCAGTGGTATAATTATCTCCCATCCCCACTATTAGGTATGCTGAAAAAATTAATATAGGAATCAGTTGTGTTACTTTAAAAGAATTTATTCGCACTATTAAAATTACGCCTGTCACGATCATTACATAAGCAAAGAGAGATGTAGTAGTTGGACTAAGTTTATATACTACAGTAAATGACATACAAAAAAACAAATGATAATAGATATTGTTGATGTTTTTGGTAAAGCATATTAGTATAGTAAATACTGCAGTAGGTATAAATATATACCTATTAATCCATATACCTCCGCATATTCCCAAAAACAAAATCAAACACTGCGACAGCATCATTTTACTAAAGCCACATATTTCCTGCTTTTTCATCTGCATTTACTTCTGCTCCTTGTAAATTTTTTTTATTCTCTATATAGGAGAATTGTTTAAGTTGTGTTTCATTTGTCAATAGAATTTCTTCTTTTTTTTCTTCTTTTTTTAATTTTTTTAAGACACTTTCCAACATGCTAAAATCTTCACATACTATCCCAGAATCATTTGTTATCATTTCATGTGCAGAAGTAGTATTGGTCGATATTATGGGAAGTCCCAAGATTTTAGCCTCGTCAAAAACCATCGGAGCAGCCTCATGTAAGGAAGGAACTAATAAATAATCCGCATTTCTCATATATCTATATGGATTTGCTTGTTCCCCTGCCATGTAAACCTGATCTTTCATATTGTAATTTGCAATTTTGTCATCTAATAACTCCCTTTGTGGTCCATCACCAATAATATAGTATCTTATATCTTTTCTTCTAGTTGCATATAATGCATCAATGGCCTGCTCTATTCCTTTTTCAGGAGATAGCCTTGCAACTGTCAATAAATTTACAAACGAACCATCGTAATGGTATGGATCTTTCTTTGCCAAACCAACTACATCCAAATCGTAAAAATTTCTCAAAGTATAAACTTTTGATTCTTCCACATTTGAGCCTTGAATAAATCTTTTTTTTACTGATTCTGAGCAACAGGCAATTTTGTCAAACTCTGAATACTCTGCATTATTTTCCCCTGTCATACAACCTGAATTTAAATAATCGCAATGTATTAGACAAATTTTATTTTTACATGCAACTTTATCCAGTACGAAATCGCCACACCCATTAGAAAAATACTTATGGTGTGGTAAGTGAGAGTAGGAGAACGCCGCATCATATCCATATATCTTCTTTTGAAATAGTCCCAACAATTTCATTGCACTTCTTCTTGAAGAAACCGCTGCAACCTTCATAAGGAAAAATTTTATTATGAACAGTAAAGGATATTGTTTTAATTCTGCTCTCGTTAATCCCAACATCCGATAACACTTGTTCGGCTCAATAATTTTAACATCATTTGGAACGCCAGACAAAAGAGTGCCACTTTTGCTAAAAAGCAAGAGTGTAACATTGTAATCATTATGGATTTCTTTCAATAAATTTATTAGGGATTTCTGTACTCCACCCATATCTAAATTATTGTTTACTATTAATATTTTCTTCATCTGCTTAATCCTGCATACAATTCTAGTAAACGTCTTTCCATCTCGTCCCAACTATATTGCTCTCTGTACAACTTTTTCATACGTTCTTTCATTACCTGCCACTGTGATTTTCGATCTATTAATTCATTTACACCACTAATAAAACTTTCCTTAGAATAGTCGATCAACACACCTATATCATTTTGGGAAACAACACCAGACATACCTGTGTTTTTAACCATTATTACGGGCTTTCCCAACATCAAGCTTTCATAAAATTTATTTGGTGCAGCATAGAAATGATTATCAATACTTGGATCATATATAGCAAGCATAATATCGCATTTATTTTCAAGTGCCAACGTATCACTGTAAGACATTAAACCATAAAAATAAATATTGTTAAATTTTTCCGACATGCTTTGTATAAAAGACTCATATTTTCCAAAGCCGCCGATATGAAGTTCAATGGAATCAGACTCACTCACGGCCTCCACAATTTCTTTCAATAGCCTATAATCTTGCAATATGCCAACATAGACAAGTCGAACTTTATCTGAACAATTAAATTCGACACTAACATCTGTAATTTGATATTTTGATGGTGTATTATGTATGACTGTTAAATTTCGAGGCTTGCTTCCTGAAATTTGTTGTTTTCGTTCTTCAGTGCATATAATTGTTGCATCAGCTTTATTAATAATTTTATACTGTGCCTTTTTCACGCATTTTTGAAAAAAAGATGTTGGTCTATCATAAAGAAAATCAAATATGTCAAAAATAAACTTTTCATTTTTACGTTTAACAATGCCACAAGAAAAAAAAGCTGTATCAAAATCACAACTGTGGACAATATCAAATCTATTTTTCTTTAACCATTTGTGCATATGTAATTGAAATTTCAAATATGGTATAACATTTTTAAAACCCTCTCCAAACGTGGCAGTATAGCCAAGTCTTGTAATTGGTATTTTACAATCTGCAACGTTAACAAAATCATTTGTTTCACGAATATTAGTGCTACGATCCCATGCCAATATATGAACATCATAACCGTTTTTTTTCAACGTCCAAGCCTCTTTTTCAACTCGTGAATCTGGTCTTACAGGATTTGAACGTATTATACACACCTTTTTACCTTTGACTTTTCCATTCATATGCCTCACCTTATTTTGCTCCGCTGAAAACATGCTGAATGCACGTTATCATCTTATAGATTCATATATATTCTTCATAACCTGGTTAACCGTAGTAATATCAAAAGACTTAAGTTTGATATAATTTCTTTTTATATTCTGTTCCATGTCCTGCTGCCACAAACAACGTTCAATACATTTTCTTGCCTGCTCTACATCTCTCGATGGAAACATATAATCGTTTTCCAACAAATCTTCACTACCACGAATTTTTGAAGATATCACTGGCGTTTTCATTGCCATAGCTTCCATTAGTGCCACTGGGAGACCTTCCTGCAAAGACGGAAAAACGAACAGGTCTGCACAGGCGCACAATTCATTAATATCTTTCCGGTATCCAAGGAAAAACACATTATTCTGCAATTCATTTTGATAAACCAAATCTTTCAAATATTTTTTCAATGGGCCACTTCCACAGATAAAATATTTCCACTTCTTGCAAGAAATTTTGGCAAGTGCCTTAATAATAATCTCATGATTTTTTCTTTTGCTTAATTCGCCAACAGAAAGAAGCATTTTTTCATTTTCGTTTACACCAAGCTCAGTTCTCTTAGCAGAGATGAAATCATTAGAAAAAAGAGTTCGATCAAATTTTTTTAAATCAATGCCAACACCGGGAACATAAAGAATTTCTTTTGCCTTCATATGCTTTTGCGCAAAATGAAAATCCTCCTGATTGATTGTGATCAATATATCCGTCCAATAAGAACATATTCGTTCAATAGGATAGTAGAATAACCAATTAATCTTAGGTGCACCCTTAAAAAAGTGAAAGCCATGCGCCGTATAGATTACTTTTAGTCCTTTAGAACGAAACTGATGACATGCAATTCTTGTACATATTGACGCTAAAGGTGTATAGCAATGAACAATGTCATAGCTTCCTTCAGAAATAATTCGTTGTATCTGTGCTATTGCTGCGATATTTCCTTTACTGAAAGGAGATCTGCTACACGAAATACTATAAATTTTATGACCTGATTTCGTATAATATTCTGTATCAGGATTATTATCATCAACAACAAATATCTCTAAATTAGAGTAAGTTTGGTTTAACACCGACTCAATACATCTTTTAAGATATACTGGTCTACTATAGGTTGGAATAACAACTGAAACTAATGGTGCCCCTGTCATACAAACTCTCCTAGATTTTTCTTATTGTTTCTTCAACGACTTTCTTCTTATCAAAAGCATTCACCATATGCTTACGTCCCACTAAACCCATAGCTTTACGTTCATCGTAAGACAGTTGAGTGAACTTCTTCATCGCTTCATATAAGCTGTTTGCATTCTGCTTTTCAGCTAAAAATCCACTTTCTCCATTAACAACAGCTTCTCGACAACCCACAATGTTACTTGTTATAAGAGGTCTTCCAGATGCAGCACATTCAAGATTAGTATTTGCCATTCCCTCATGCCAAGACGGTAAAACAAAGCAGTGACATTTTTCAATAAAAGGTCTTACATCTTTTTGAAAACCACGATAGTGAAGCCAACCTTCTGACTCATATTTTTTTATCTGATCAGCATAATCTTCCTCATAATTGCCAACAATATCAAGTGAGCATTTAACTCCATCGGTTATCAATTTTTCCATTGCCTCAAATAGTTCATCAATACCCTTTTCTTTCATTACTCGACCAATAAAAAGAAACCTTGTTTTTTCACAATCCTGTGGGTATTCAAGTAATGAGAAGTGTTCAAGATTTACCCCTGCACCATTTAGTAAACAGGTTTGATTCCTTGTAATGATTTTCTCGTCAAGGAAAATTTGCATATTTTCAGAGTTCTCAAAAAAAACAGTTTTAGCCATTTTCAAACTAATCTTATACATAAATGTAACAAGTTTTCTCAACAATCCATCTTTTTGAAATGCTGTTCCAAGACCTGTTATATTGACCGCATAAGGTATTTTTAGAAGCCGGCAGGCAAAGCCCCCGTATATGTTAGGCTTTATTGTATATGTAATAACTAAATCAGGCTTTAGAATCTTAAGTTTTTTCTTATACTTGTGAAATAATGAGATATCTTTAATGGGATTTATTCCCCTTCTATCAATAGGTGTCTCAATAAGTTTTATTCCAATATTCTTTAGTTCAGAAACCATATCATCAAACGGAGTTAATGCAACAACCGAATTATCTTTTTCAACAAAAGTCTCTATTAATTCTTTCCTAAAGCCGTATAAACCGCCTGAATTATTAGCGAGAATTACCATTTTCATAATTTACACATAACCTCGTTGTATTTCATCATATATGTATCTGATTTGTAATTACTACCAATGACGCGTTTATTTACATTACCCTCAAGGTTGTTAACAATTAATTTCATGTGATCTGCGCCACTTTCATATGCATGAGGATATCCACCGCCAAAACGAGGATTTACTTCACTTATGTAATACTCACCATTAATGTCAAAAATATCAATGTCTATTTGACATCTGTAGCCTGCTTCTTTAACAAACTTTTCTATCAAAGAAAATAGTTTATCATCTTTAAAACTAACCGATTTATCCGTTTCTCCAGCTCTCATTTTAAGTTTCTTCTTTGTAAATATTGAAACAACTTCACCAGAAATCATATCAATATATACATCAGCTCCAATTTCCTGACCATCGAGAAATTCTTGAACCATCAAACCTTCATCATGTGCAAATAGCAAATCAATTGTCTCCTTGTCATATACCTTTGAAATGGCTATGCTTGCACTTCCTTTTGCAGGCTTTACAAAAACAGGATACTTAGCTTTTCCAGATTCAACATCAGCAAAAAACTCATCCTTATTCATGTATGACTTGGCACACTTATATCTGTGATCAGTCAGCCAATTATACATTGTATATTTATCAAGAGACATCTCACAAAGTTCGTACGAAGAACCTATTACCTTTGTTCCTACAGCTTCAAAATTTTCTTTATTCTCTGCAAGAAGTGAAAGTTCAGGATCTATAAGTGAAAGTACACCACTTATCTTTTCTTTTTTACAAATGTCAAGAATCACATCTATATAACCCTCTTCGGTCATTCGAGGAACAATATAGTACTTATCCGCATCATAAATTGCTGGTGCAAGATTACTCATATCTGTAGCAATGACTTTACCTTTACCATCTAAAGTTTTAACAAAGTACTGCACAACCTTGTTTCTTGTCCCTGCACTTAAAATTAAAATATTCATCCTAAGCTTCTCCATTAATTTGGTCCAACGGATCATTATTACCCCACATCAATTTAACTGGGTTTTCAATACATTCTTTTCTCATGTCAAAACACGCTTTTTCCCAAGTCCAAATAGGTTCCCATCCCAAAATATTTTTACTTTTTTCATGAGCTAAAAGAATTTGCGGTGTATCTGGCATATCTGGTCTATATTTTTTTACTGTTCGTCCGTCAGAAAAAGCATTTATTATTCCATCGACCATAGAATCTAAAGAATATGGTTCGTATCCGGGGAGGTTAAAAATACCACATGCATCATTATTAGCTGCAATTACTACCGCCCTTGCAAAATCCTTTATATACAGTAATTCCTTTTTTCTTGTCACATCACCATATACTTCAAGTGGTTCGCCCTGTATACACTTTCTTATCATAGAACGCCATGGCAATATCTTCTCTTTGCCCTCCAAATAATATGTGGCATCTGGATGCCACCCATAGACCATAAAATGTCTAAACACACATGGTTTTACCTCACCGCATATTTGAAGGTGTTCTAAAATATCAGTAGCAGCTCTTTTGCATATTGCATAGACTGCATGATCATTTCCGTTTTTCGGAAATGATCTGACAACATCGTCATCAATAGGTGTGGTTGTACCCCAATATTCAGCAGTATCACTAGGTGTGGTATTAAAAATAATTCTTTGACAGTCAACTGTCTTCATCCAATTACATACATTAACTGTCCCAACTACTATACTCTGTACATATGGCATCATATCTCTGTCAGCATGCGCCGGCATTGTGCCTGCCATATTAACAACGACATCTATTTTTCCTTTTGGCAACTTTGAAAATGTTGATATGTCAGAAACATCTACACCACCAATAAAGGAAATACCTTTAGTAGCAAAAAAGCCGCCATCACTTGCTCTTCTTCCTATCGCAAATACATTGTATCCATTCTCTTTTAAGGCAAGTGCACTATAACATCCCAACTGGCCTGTTGCACCAAACACTATAGCATTCTTCATAATTCATTTCCCCTCACCAATATTATTTAATACTTAGATAACTGTACATACTGCTCTGGCTCCCAGGCTTTTCTAACCAAATCATATTTCCCGTTATTTTCCACATAAACATCAGGAAAATATTTTATAAACAAAGGTGTAAGGGACATAGTATATGCACCAACTTTGTCATAAATTATTTGATCACCCATCTGCAAAGTAGGACCTTCTAATTCTTCAAACAGGCGATCGTGTTCCATACACGTATAGCCACAAACAACTTGCTTCGGATGCACATATCTTTCTCCGTTTATTTTCAATCTATGAAAATAAGCTTTTTTTGTCATCAAAGGATCGATACTTGTCCTCGTTCCATCTGTAATAACAAATCTATTAAATTCTGTATCCTTAACATCAATCACCGTAGTGATATAGCTTACTGGAGCTCCAATAACAGCCATGCCTGGTTCAACAATAAGTTTTGTTTTTTGTTTATCGAAGCATTTTATTAAAATAGATTCCATTAAAGATATATATTCATCAAACTGCGGCTTTGTTGGCAAACCGCCAAAAAAACCTCCACCAACATCTACATAATCTAACTCAAGGCTATACTCTTTCTGAATTCTACATGCAACTTCTGCAATTGCCCTATAAATATCTAATCCTCTTGATTTTGAACTAGTATGAAGGTGCAATCCGGATATTCTCACTTTTTTACTAAGTAAAATATCTATAGTCTTTCCTAATTCACCGTTTTCATAGCAAAATCCAAAACGGCCACCATCTTCTGGACATTGTGACTGACCTTTGCACATTTTCTCAATATTAAAATTAACACGAATTCCAACGGAACGCATAGGTATATCCACTTCATCAAGCCATTCGATTTCTCTCTCGGAATCAATATTAACAATGCAATTATTATTAACCGCTTCTATAAATGTATCTTTTGTTTTAATTGGTCCATTATAAACGATCTTATCTTTAGACACACCTATTAACTTTGCTAAATTATATTCATCTTCTGATACCGTTTCGGCATAGCATCCCAAATCATTAAAATGTTTTATAATCCACGGAAGAGCATTGGTTTTATACGAATAACCTATAATATAGTTATTCCAATGCTTTTGTAATGCATTGGTCAATTTAATAAAATTGTCGTCTAATTCCTTCTCGTGTATTACATAACATGGCGTTTTATAATTCATGCTGATCACCTTGTTTTTGGCTTTCCCACTGTTTTTTTCTATAATCATCAAAATTACTCATACCTTCTGTGCCTATGCCTTCTCTTTTAAGAACTATGAGGACTGTATCAATAAAAACCTTTAAATCCATAACAAAAGAAATATTATCTACATAAACTATATCTAATTTAATTCTTTCATCCCAATTAACATTATTTCTTCCATGAACCTGGGCATAACCTGTTAAACCTGGTCTAACTTCATGCCTTCGAGATTCTTCAGCAGTATAATAATCAAGATACCTTGCCATTAGTGGCCTCGGACCCACAATGCTCATATCCCCTATCAAAATATTGATAAGCTCTGGCAATTCGTCAAGCGAAGTACTCCTGAGTATCCTTCCATACTTATTCAAACGCACATCATCAGGCAAAAGCTTTCCGTCCTTGTCCTTGCGATTGTCCATAGTCCGAAACTTTATGAGTTTAAAGATCTTCTCATTCTTACCAGGTCGTGCCTGAGTAAAAAATGGGTTGCCCCTCATAAAGACTGCACCAAGAATTATCAATATCACCAACAGCGGAGACAGCACGATAAGTGCCATTAAACTCAAAACAAAGTCAAGTATTCTCTTTATGTATTTCGCATACATTACTCAAAACAACTCCTGATAGCCCGAATAATTCTCTCCTGCTGTTCCTCAGTCATCTTATTATCGCTAGGCAGGCAAGCGCCTCTGTCAAAGATATCAGCGCCCACATCTTCTGCACCGCCTGCGATATAAGCATTTGTGCGGCATCTGATACTGCCGTTGCGTCCAACGCACTCGTGCATTCTGTACATAGGCTGCATGTGCATTGGCTTCCATATTGGTCTTCCCTCTGCATTTATGCTCGCAATCGCTTCCAAAATTTCAGTAGGACAGGTCTTGCCAGCTTCTTTGATGTACAAAGCCTCGCTGTCATTTCTGACCTGCTTGCACATTGCGTCCTTATCTATGATAAGTGCAGACAGCCAATAATTCGGCTCTGTTCCCTCAACGATAGGATTCATTTTAACAGGAAGTCCTTTAAGACCCTCTTTGTATCTCTCGTATATTGCTTTTTTCTGCGCAATATGCTCCTCAAGATACGGATACTGACCACGAACGACTCCTGCAATAACATTTGACATACGATAGTTGTACCCGACCTCTTCATGCTGATACCATGCCGCATTCTCACGAGCCTGCGTTGACCACTTACGAGCCTTGTTTGCATCTTCAAGGCTGTTAGTCAGCAAGCATCCGCCGCTAGAACCTGTTATTATCTTATTGCCATTGTAGCTTACAGCACTGTAATCGCCAAAGCTTCCACACTGTCTGCCGTCAATTGTAGCGCCCATAGCCTCAGCAGCGTCCTCAATCAAAAGCGCACCATGCTTCTCGCATATCTTCTTTATCTCGTCCATTCTTCCAGGAAAACCGTATAACTCAGCGCTTACTACCAGCTTGACTTCAGGATACATCTCAAAAGCCTTTTCAAGCGCCACAGGATCCATGTTCCAAGTATCTCTGTCAGTGTCGATAAAAACAGGGATACCGCCCTCGTAAACAACTGGGTTGAGAGTAGCGTCAAAGGTCATGTCGCTGCAAAAAACTCTTCTGCCCTCAAGAGCGCCATGAGATATAGCAGGCTTGCCATAAAGCCTCTCGCCAGCAAGCTTACAACACAAGTGAAGCGCAGCCGTGCAGCATGAAAGACCAACAGCATACTTGACTTCAGACTTCTCAGCCGCTATCTTCTCGACCTCATTTATATTCTTACCGACTGTAGACATCCAGTTGGTATTATAAGCCTCAGTAACATATTCAAGCTCCTCACCATGCATTGTAGGTGACGCAAGCCATACTTTTTGTTTAAAGGGTTCTATTTTTCCCATTATTTTTCCCTCTTCCATATTTACTCCATATAAGTAACCATAATTACACTTATTCACGTTAATAATTTTATCACAAAATTTTAATCTAGTCAAGTATTTGCCCCATATTTATGTATATTTTTTCAAGAATCGTACATTTTCAGTGTAATATACAATGCTAACCATTTACAAAAAGCTCAGTTTGTGCAATTTTATACTAAGCTGAAAGCTATAATTTTCTTCATTTAAAATTGTTAAATCATGAAACGTTTTGAAAAATATTTTTACCACAAGATTTTTGATGCAGACAAAAGCTGACTTGATTTTTATCTGCATTTTACACGGCTTTTATTGATTATCAGGCAAGACCAGCATATAATCATAATAGTAATTATGGCGAAGTATGTGAAATATGATTGGAGCGGTGTTTATGATAGTAAAAATTTTCTGTGCGGTTTTGGTAGCCCTTGGAGTGAGCGTTGCAATTGTTCTAGGCGGTCTGATAATTTTGGCTTCTTGTGTTAGTGGCAGAAAAAAGCCTGCTGGTGACAATACCGCTGATGATGAAGATACATTTATGTACACAAATTATATGCAGGGATTTTACCTATAACTTTTTCTACCTTGCCAAGCTTTTTATATAGTATAATAAAGTGGAGAGTGCTTTGCCCATAAGCATTCTCCACTTTTGTATACCATTTTTTATTCTATCACTCGACCCCCAAAAACTATTGACACAGCCCGAAACTTGTGCTATACTCTCAACAAAATCAAATGAAACTACACGCAGAAAGGGCGTTTTATAATGACTGAAAAAGAAAAAATGCTTGCGGGCAAGATATATGACTCCTCCGACAAGGAGCTTGCAGAATTGAGGACAAAGGCTCATAAGCTTTCACAGCAGTACAGCAGTTTGTATGAAGATGATGAGAGAAGAAAAGCTATCCTTGACGAGCTTCTGCCCGACCATGGCGAGGGATTTTTTCTCCAAGGTCCTGTGTATTTTGACTATGGCGTTTTCACAAAGTTCGGCTCAGGCTGCTATGCAAACTTCAATCTGACAGTGCTTGACACCTGCCCTGTGACCATTGGCGACAACGTGTTTTTCGGTCCCAACTGCACCATTGCCACACCTGTTCACCCATTCAGATGGCAGGAGCGTAACATGAAGAAAAAGTCTGACGGCACTGTTTATGATGATGAATACGGCAAGCCTATCACAATACACTCCAACTGCTGGATAGCGAGCAATGTTGTCATCACAGGCGGAGTTACCATAGGCGAGGGCTGTGTTATCGGTGCAGGAAGCGTTGTCACCCGTGACATACCGCCAAATTCTCTTGCGGCAGGAAATCCATGCAGAGTTATCCGTGAGATAACGGAGGAGGATTCTATCAAGTACAAAGCAGAACTTTTCTAGGCACACAAAAATACCCCTGACCAGAAAATGATCAGGGGCATTTTTATCGTCTGTCGGATCATTGAGTATAGACCCATTTTTTATCGGACCACGCTCCGTTATAAGTCTTTCCGCCTTTGACAGTGTAGCTTCTTACACGGACGTAATATTTTTGATATCTTGCAAGCCCGGAAACTGTCTTTTTATCGGTGCGGTTGTTTGTTACCTTTACGCTTTTTGCTCCCTTAAAGTCGGAACGCTGTGAGTATGATATTTCATATCCCGTGGCAGAGCCTTTCTGTGCATAGTCTATAAAGAAGCCTGCATATGTGCCGTAAAGCTTCTGTATCACCTGCTTTGCAGGATAGATAGCAAAGCTTTTGGTGATAACTCCGCCGTAAATGCCCTTGCCAGTGATAGTCACCTTTGCGGTGCCGACCTTTGTGTTTGCAGAATATTTCACAGTATAGTCTGTGCCGTTTTTAAGGGTCTTTGAGCCGTATTTTACTGTGATCTTCTGCGTTATCGCCTTGCCGGTAAAGCTTTTTGAAGAAATACCGCTGACCTTTGCGTTTGCAAAATTAGTCTTTGCCGTCACAATGCTTTTAGCGTCTGACCAATTGCCGTAATAAGTCTTTCCGCCCTTGACAGTATAAGAGCGAACTCTTACATAATATGTCTTTGAAGTCCCTAATCCAAGTACCGTCATCTTATCCGTCTTGTTGTTGGTGGATCTGTATGTGGAAGCATCTGAAAAATCAGATCTTGTGCCATACTGGACCTCATAGCCTGTTGCAGATCCTTTCTGCACAAAATCCACAAAAAAGCCCTTGTATCTTGTTTCAAGCACCTGTATCTGCTGTTTTGCAGGATTTATAACAAAAGAAACGGTCTGCTTGCCCTTATAGTTTCCGTAAAATTCAACTATTATCTTGCCCGTGCCAACATTCACGTTTGAGAAATACATCACCATATAATCAATATAACGCTCTAGGGTCTTATTGCCGTCCTTTATAAGCACATCAGGTGTTATCGCATTTCCGGTGAACGACAGGGGTGTAGCATAATAAAGCTTGAACTTGGAAGCGTCCTTTGGCTGGATAGTAAAGCTTTTTGCAACAGAGCCTCTGTATTCGCCTTTTCCAACAAAGGTCATTTTTGCAGGTCCTGCGTTAAGATTGGTCTTATAATAAACAGTGTAATCCACGCACTCTTTAAGTTCTTTGCCCTCATAGGTGAGCGTTACGTCAGGCTGTTCAATATTCTTTCCTGTGTATGTGAAGCTGTTTTTGAAGCCTGATATCTCGCAGTCTGCAATGAGCTTGCTGTCAGAATACTCCGCTGTGACAGTCATATCCTCCGTGACGTTTTTATAGTCCTTATCCCAGCCTGTAAAACGCAGACCCTTTATAGCAGGGGCTTTCGGAGCTTTTGCAGACCTACCATATTCCACTGTCTGCTGACTTATCACCTTGCCGTCCTTATCCACAAACGTAACGTTATATGTATAAGGCTTCCATGCGGCATAAAGAGTCTTTGCACCGCCTGAATATGAGATGCTTTCTATTCTTTCACCTGAAAGTGCAGCGTTATCATACCAGCCTGCAAAGTCTGCACCCTCTTTTGTCGGCTCGGAAAGCGTCACGCTTTCGCCTTTGCTGAGGTATTCTGGATTGCCTGTGCTGTTCGTGCCGCCATTTAAAACATAGTCGACAGTTACAAATTTTGCTTCAACAAGCTTTGCCTTTACTGTGCTGTCAGCAGTATAAACTGTGTTCGCATCGACAGCAATGCCGTTCTTGTACCATTTAAGAGCATAACCGCTTTGCACTTTGACAGCAGGATATTTCACCTTGCCGTCCTTATCAGTGCAGGCATAATGCTTGCCGTCGGGAGCTTCAAATGTTATCTTGTGGGAAGACTGCTCCCCAGGACGAGTTAGCCTTGCTTTGCCGCCTGCCATTGTCCACCTGCCGCTGTCTGTCTGCTTTCCGCCAACAGTATTCAGCGAATAAGCTGCAGAGCTTGTAACGTTAGACAAAGCCGTTTTCTTTACCTTGCTGTCAGAAAAGTTGCTATTATACCAGCAACCGGCAGATTGCTGCCCATAATAAAAAGCGTCATTATCAATGCTGCCCACCATAGCTTTAGCATTTGAACTGCTTGACTTTGCAAGGTCTGAAGCACACTCTGTCAGGGTCAGACCACCTGCTTTGCCCACGATTCCGCCTGCCGAGCTTGTACCCTTGACAGTTCCACTGAACGTACAGCGTTGGATAGATACCGCATCAAATTCACCAACGATCCCGCCTGCGTACTTACCGCTGACAGTTATTTTCTCAGCACTGAGATCTCTTATCTGCGCTCTGTCCTCAGCATAACCGAACAGACCTGCATAAGAATTATTTTGGATAACAGCGTTTTTCAGAACGTGTCCGTTTCCGTCAAAATATCCGCAAAAAGGCTTTGAAGCCGTTCCTACTGCCGATATCTTTGCACCACCGAAGTCGATGTCTTTTTCAAGGACAACACGCTTTCCTGCAAAGCTTTCACCGCCTGATACACGCTTTGCGAAGTTTTTCCAATCTGTCGCTGTCTTTATAACAAGGCTTTGTTCCTTTATCTCTTTCGCCTTTGCCTTTATAAGAAGCTTGGCATTGGTAATATCGTTCTTTGATGCGTTTTCGTCTGCAATAACTTTCTTGCCGTTGTTGACCTCACGCTCATAACCGCTCTGCTTTTCATACTTTGCCACAAGTGTTTCAAGCTCGCTTTTATCAGACTTATCTATATCATCGGTATAGGCAAATATTATAGGCTGACCAGTATAAGCGTCCTTGTCGGTAACGTCCGTCCAACTGTCGCCGTCATTGGAAATATACGCCTGACCAGGCTTCATGACCCCGTCTGAATAGCCATAAACGGTCACATAGCCTGAGCCGTCATCACCGCTGAATGTCATCACGACAGAATATCTTTCGCCCTCGTCAAGCTCAACATCAGGGATATCCACGGTATAAAAGCCGTCGCTATGCACCTTTCCGCTGACCTCACATTCAAGTATCCCCACAGGAGTGCTGTCTGAAACAGAAGTGTAGACCTGCACAGTGTAGTCAGACTTTCCGGTGTAGCCGAGATACATAAAGCCCACTTTGTCAAGAAGCTCGTCTTTTTTTGCTGTAAAAACATCAGCACCGCTCATTTTGTTTTCATTGCTAACATAAAATATAGAATTATCCTTATTAGCAGGATAATGGTAATTATTATCACAGCTTTCAGTGAGGTCGAACGCCACCCAATCGGTCATTTCTGCCTCTTCATAGGATATCCAGTAATAACCGTCTGTGCCACTGGATACTCCCCAAGAGCCTTTCACAAGCCATGCCCCGTTTTTCTTTGGCTGATAGCCTGCAAGAAAATTTGACTTGCTGTAATTATCGTCCCAGCCCACTACGCTTACGGCATGATTTATTCCACTATATTTTGTAGTTTCCGGATCGTAATAGCTTTTGTTATCAAAGGTCATATACAGGTCGTCTGCATAATAGCTCACCATTACTCCGCCAAGCTCTTTTATCTTGTTTTTAATGGCGTTTCGTCCGCCTGTGATAGTGGAAGCGTAATTAAGCTGATATTCGCAAACGCCCTTTTTCTCCTCAGATACGATAGTGGCTTCCGTTCCGTCGGACACGAAAGGCTCATATTCATCATAGCAAAGTCCTCTATGAGCCGCCATTGCAAGGGACGAATCCATCCACGTTCCGCCGCAATCCCATATTGACTCGTCAAATCCGCCGTTAGCATATGTAGAGAGGACAAGGCTCGGCACAGAAAACTGCACGTTTTGATTTTCAAGTCCCTTTTGAATAAGATTGCTCTCTGTGCAGGAAAGTGCCGCAAACGCCCAGCAAGTGCCTGTCTGGAACTGATTTTTGATAGTCGTCAGCGTATTCTTAGATCTGGGGTCATATTTCGCAGGCAGCGAAGCCGTTGCCTTCTGTGCATAAGCTGAACCACCGTCGTCCGTATCGGCCAAATCTTCATCAGCGATCTCCGATTTTTCCAGACCTTCCTTTTCGTAGCCATAACCATTATCAGTAAAAATTATCCTGCCCATCTTAAATTTCGGGCTGTCATTATCTCCGCCATGCTCCATATCCGCAAAAGCTGCGCAAGGAAACTGCACTGACAATATCGCCGCCGTCAAAATGGCGGCACATTTATAGATCACCTTCATAAAGATCTCCTTTCTGCTTTTCTGTTATTTAGTTGCACAAAGTTTCTTTTGGTTACTATTTTAATGATTACTTTTTTATCTTTTTCTCCCCACTGAGATAATATTTTTCTTAGTAAGCACAAGTAGCACAATGCCAAGCAAAAGTATCAGCGGCCAAGTAAGATACGGTCTTTTATCATTATCAATATCGGTCACGACCTTATCAGGCTCACCATTTTTATCAGTGTTGTAATACACGTTCACTTTTTCGTTCTGACTCACATAATATGTGCCTGTGAAGATCTCTCTTGTGTACTCCTTGCCGCCAACATCAAAAGCGACAGTTATGTAATATGTTTCAGCTTTGTTGCTTGCCTTTTTGTTATGTCCCCAAGTTTTCAACTCATGGTCTATCCACTTCACATAGCCTGTGGTTTTCTCAGCACTTGACATGAAAACCCTGTTTGAAACATACTTGCTGAGATTATAGATAGTAGAGAAACCACCCATAAGAATAAAAACGATACTCAGAGCGATAAGCCCTGCATTTTGCTTTTTCATTTGATATACCCCCTGAACAGAAATGTTGTGTTAATATGAATTTATTATATCATATGAGAACATGGAAAGTCAATAAGCCTATCCCATCTTTCCATAAGTCTTATGGACATATTTATTAGTACGGTTTTGATCGTTGAGGTAAGCCGCTATTTTCTTTCTGCTGTAAGGACTTTTTTTATAAGATCATGTTGAAACTTTATTTTCTTCATTTTTTGAACAATTCTTGACTTTGTTGCAAATCTGTGTTATACTAATCATAAACGAACGGTCGGTACGCATAAAAGGAGCGAAGCAACATGAAAACAACTGAGCAACAGCACAATGAGCGGAAACGTGAACTAATGGAAAAGTGCTTCGAGTGCTATGCGGAAAACGGGCTCACAGGCACAGGAATTAAAGCACTAGCCGATGCGTGCGGATGCACGAAAGCAAATTTGTATTCGTATTTTAAAAACCTTGATGAACTGATCATTGAGTCAACGGCATACTGTATGGAAAAGGTTGAGGACGACTTTATGGAGATGGCACCCACCGACCCCGAGGATGTTGTCCGTTTTGTGAAGGAGGTCCCGTATTGGACAGCAAAAAAGCACGGAAAAAAATATCGCCTGATGTATCAGATATATACGCACCCGAAGTATATCGAGCACGGCAAGAAATTCTTTGAGGGCGTGAACGAACGCTATACCGAGTATGCCAAGCGTCTGGAGCCGAAGATCGGCATTCCCTATACGGTCATCACGCCGCTGATCTTTATATTCGTCCGCGCCTGCGTTCATTATGCGATGTTTGAGGATGAATATTATCTGAAAACCCAGATGGAGGTCTTAAAACAGGGGGTCGCCCTGTTTGTGGATAAGTACAAAGCAAACCAAGCATAAGCCGATCGACCGCCGCTCATTTACGGCGTGGGCAGCGGCGCAAAACTCCGCCGTGATAAACAATTCCGAACGGAGGAAAAAAGATGAAAACAGGAAAAAAACTACTCACAGGTACAGTTTTGGCGATTTGCGCCGCTCTTTTGGTGCTTTGCAGCGTGCTTGCAATAGGATGGAGCAAGGCGGCAAAAACAGGCGACGCACTGCCGGAGGTGCGAAACAACGGCACGGCGATTCAGTGGAAATACAGCGACGAAGCCGACTGGCACAACCTTGTGGCGCTTACCGAGCTGCGGGGCACTGCCGGAGAAAACGGAGCAGACGGTAAAAATGGTAAAGACGGTAAAGACGGCTCTAATGGTGCCGACGGTAAGAACGGAATAAACGGTACAAACGGAAAAGACGGCATAAACGGCTCCAACGGCAAGGACGGCATTAACGGAGTTGACGGTAAAGACGGAGCCGATGGGAAAAACGGCAAGGATGGAATTGACGGTGCCAATGGTAAAGACGGAGCCGACGGCAAAGACGGTATCAACGGCACTGACGGCATTAACGCCAAAAGCATAGAGGTGCAGCGAGCTGAAACCCACATACAGTGGCGTTACGAGGGCGATGAGTGGCAGGACCTTGTGGCGATAGCCGACATCACAGGTCCCACCGGGCAGAAAGGTGCAGACGGAGCAAACGGAAAGACACCGGAGTTCCGTGTAAGCGAAAACACCCTGCAGTGGCGCTATGTCGGCGATGAAATATGGCTGAACCTGTACGATCTTTCGGTTTTGAAAGGTCTTGACGGCAAGGATGGTATAAACGGAAAGGACGGAGCCGACGGCAAAGACGGAACAAACGGACAAAACGGCTCTGACGGTGTGGACGGAAACACCCGTTTATCGGCGAGAACGGCAACTGGTGGATCGGAGAAACCGATACGGGCGTAAAAGCCGCAGGCATTGACGGCACAGACGGCGAAAAGGGTGACAAGGGAGATAAAGGTGACAAGGGTGATGCCGGAGAAAAGGGCGACAAAGGAGATAAAGGCGACAAGGGCGATGCCGGTCAGAACGGCAGCTGTTCGGGATATTTTTACGGAGAGGCAAACTCTCCGAGAACAGTACTGAATAACAGTCGTGTCAATATTTCTGTCTACGAAAAAATAAACAAGGGTGGCTTGATTTCATCCTACATGAATAATATTACACTTAAAAAAGGACATATTTACAATGTCTGCTTAGGCGGTTCTCTCGAAGTTGGTTCAAACGAATTCAACAACAGCGGCAATTACTCTATTCAGATGACAGACGGTTATGATGACGATCTGTGCAGGGAACTTACACGAATAAAAAGAGACGGGGCAAAAATACCGTATACCAATGATCAACATTCCTTTAATTTCAACAGAGTGTATGATGCGTCAAATAAAGACATTACATTGCAGTTGTGGTTTGAAAATTCGGCATACAATACTTATCTCGGTGGCTTCAGAGGTACCATTACAATAACCGCTCTTGACTGAGCCGATATACACGAAAACAGAGGTAACGGAAAATAAAAAAACGAATACTCAGTATCATGCTCACCCTTTGTATGGTTCTTTGCCTTGTGTCGACAAGTGTATTTGCCGAGGATAATATAGCAGCGAGTGGGACGGCGGAAGTTTCCACAGCGGCGGAACTGGTTTCAGCAATCAGAGAAGCTTCATACGGAACAGTCAAACTGACGTCTGACATTCCCATTTACACCACATTAGTGGTCAACCGCACCGTCACTCTTGATCTCAACGGTTATGTGCTGAAATACAGCAGCAGCAGTGCAGGGCATGTAATCACTGTGTCCAGTGGTATTTTGACAATTGAAAACAGTGACTATACAAAATCACACAATTTCCAAAAGAAGTATAATTTATATGTAAATGATTTTTTTAAATTTTGCTCCGTTTAAAATCATACTAATTTTAGCTTTTAATTTTTTTCATTCCAAAAATCGCCCTGTTTCGTTCTATAAATTACCTCTTATAAACTTTGTTACGGGTCATATAATATTATTGCAAACCCGAAAAACAAATGAAAAGGAGATACGAAAATGAAAGGTATCACAACTCAGGAAGGCAGAGAAACACTTAACAAGTTCAAGATGGAAGCAGCTAACGAAGTTGGCGTAAACCTCAAGCAGGGCTACAACGGCGATCTTACAGCTCGTGAGGTCGGCTCTGTAGGCGGTCAGATGGTCAAGAAGATGATCGACGCTTACAAGACAACAGGCAACAAGTAATTCCTCCCAAAAGTCCAAAAAACTCCGCCGTGGCATTTCGCTGTGGCGGAGCTTTTTACTTGAAATCAGGCAAAAAAAGTAGTATAATATACACATAGGGTCGGGGTAAAGATCATAGTAAAGAGGGATAAATATGTTGACTAAAAAGATCGCCGCAGGACTTACAGCTTTTGTTATAACAGCTTCTGCCGCACTGCTTCCGCTTCCAGAAAGCATTAACGGCATATTGGGGAACACCGCTATATCAGCTCAGGCTTATTCTGCAAACGGCGCCGTAAAAATGCCGTCAGATTTTCTGACTTTTAACAGCTCCGATCAGGTTTTCGTAAACGTGGTTTCTGCCACTAAAAACGGACTATACTATTATACTGTGGAAAACTACAAGAAGCTAATTAAATTCTATAGTTTTTCCAACAACTCCGTGAGAACTGTAGCAACGCTTGGTGACATTATAAATGTATATGCAAATAACTCCAAGATCTATTATATCGAAAGAGATACCAGCACATACAATTCCAGCGTGAAGGGCTCGTCATATTCTTATTACATAAAGACCTTTGACACCGATACGGAAAAGGTGACCAAAAGCGTTAATGTGAGCAAGTATACCCCCAATGGTATTTTAAATTACCCAAACTGTTTTGGCGTTGACGATAACGGCAGGATATATTACTATGTAACAGACAGCAGCGGTGCTGAAAAAGGCGATAATCTATTTCTGCTGGACTCAAACGGAAATAAGCTGTCCTCCTGCAGCACCGAAGTTGCCATAACAAAGTTCTCAGGCTTTGACAGCACAAACGGAAACTTCTATTTTGAAAGAAACGCTGATTACGTTTATTGGGGCTATACTCACAAAATGAACGCCCTTGGCTTTGGAAATATTTCAAATAACAAAATAACCGTGTCTGATAAATCTATCGACTATTTCTATCAGAAATATTACGATTATCATTATGACAACGCACAAATGCTTGACAACGGCAAGCTTGCGTGGACTTCTTCTGCAAGCGGCACTGTAAACATCGTGGAATCTGCCAAATTTCATACATCAACAGATAATACATTATCTCTCTTTGGAAGCGTTTCAAGAGCGGAACATGAAAACAAAAATGATCTCTACAACAGCGTTGGAACAAGAACTGTATACAACGGCGAAAATGACAGCACTATCATGTATGTAAACAACAACACTCTTATGGAGTTCAACAATGATTTCAAGCAGGTGGCTTCATATAAAACAGCTTATCCTGTTTTCGCTTTGTATTATACGAACGGCACTGTGACAGCCATAGAGCGTGATACTGACGGCAATTTCTACTCAGAGAATATTGCTTGGAAAATGCCTAGCAGTGTTACGATTTCAAATTCTTCTGCCACGCTCAAAACGGGCGACAGCCTTAAACTTTCTGCAAGAAGCAATTCCGATATAGACTACGGCTTCACATGGTCAAGCAGTGATAATTCTGTGGCTTCGGTTACAAAAGACGGCAAGGTGTACGGAAACAAGGCAGGCGTATGCACAATAACCGCTACCACCGACAACGGAGTAAAAGCTAGCTGTACAGTGACAGTTACGCCTATGGATAGCGACACAAAAGGCTCTGCCACTATACTCAGCGGACGTGCAACAGACAATGCTTCAGATAACCATTACAACACATGGTCATCGGTCACAAACTCTTATCTTGTACAAAACAGCGACGGAACGCTCACAAGGCTTGAAAACACATCAAGTGGCATTGTGGTAGAAAACTATTCCGCAGACGGCAAAAAGCTTATCTCACAACGCACTATTTCAAAAGAGCTTAACCTATTTGGTGGCTTTTATTCAGGAAAAGACTATAACTATCTCGTATTCGGTCAGAACAACACTGCCGAAAGCGACAGCAAGGAAGTTGTGAGAGTAGTCAAATACACCAAGAGCTGGAGCAAGGTAAATTCATGCAGTATCTCAGGTGTCAATACAACAAAGCCGTTCTCGGCAGGCTCACTGAGAATGGAAGAAGCAGGTGGAAAGCTTTATATTTACACCTGCCATGAGATGTATGCTGACAGCGACGGCATAAATCATCAGGCAAATATGCTTTTCACCATTGACGAATCCTCCATGTCCCTGACCGACTCAATGTATGACGTTTCAAATCTTACAGACGGCTATGTTAGCCACTCATTCAACCAATTTATCAAAGCTGACGAAAGCGGAAAATACATCTACAGAGTTGACCACTCAGAATCAAGCAACTACACAATGAACGGCTCTTACCTCTCTGTAAACGGCATTACTCTTACAAAATATAAGGCTGACGGAAAATCAACCGCCGTGAACGTTTCTATCCCTGTTAAGTTCGATATGAACAAAAGCAACTACACAGGCGCTTCAATAGGCGGTTTTGAGCTTGGCAGCGGAAACTGTCTGATAGCCTATGCAAAAGACGTTTCAAGCAATTGTAAGACAAGAAATGTTTACATAAGCGTCACAGACGAGCTTTTCAACGGCACACAGAACATTGCCCTCACAAACTACGGCACATCAAGTAAAGTGACCTGCCGCACCCCTCAGCTTATAAAGATAAATGACAATCTGTTCCTTGTTATGTGGGAAGAATACAACAGTTCCACAGGCAAGACCGCCACAAAGACAATGACAGTTGACTCAAACGGCAAAACTGTTACCAAAGCCATTTCTCACTCCTTCGGACTTTCAGATTGTCAACCTGTTGTATGCAGTGACGGCATGGTAAAATGGTATGTCACCAATAATTCAGCGCCGACCCTTTACAAGCTCTCACCATTTGCGCTGGACGATTATCATGAACACAACTATACAAAAACAGTTCTCAGCAACGCCACCTGCACCACCGCAGGCACAGTAAAATACACCTGCTCATGCGGTGACTCCTACACAGAAACTATCCCAGCCACAGGTCACAAGTCAAGTGCATGGATAACTGACAAGGCGGCTTCTATCGGAGTTAAAGGCTCAAAGCACAAGGAAT
>OHJS01000484.1_pt1 | contig 26785 bp, 25 predicted proteins | sample 1568661 | NCBI WGS metagenome assembly OHJS01 (sample SAMEA3879603, study PRJEB24766) | human gut metagenome | biome: human-associated habitat; feature: feces | place: USA | collected 1985/1987 | reverse complement strand
AGAATTAAAATTAGTACATTAAAGTATATAATTGGGTCAAATAATTAGGGTTTGATTAGAGAGAGTTGTGTGTGGCCCCTTGCATCTTGTTGTGGTAGATGCAGGGGGCTGATTGTATTGTTGATAACGTTTTTCAGTTTGATATTTGTTGTTTATTAGTTGGTTGATGGAAAAAATTGTATGGCTTCTTCGTTTTTTTTCTTATTTCAGTGTTTTTTCAGAATTATCTTGTTTCTTTGTCTTTAAGAACCAAAAGTTGGACTTATGAAAATACTATTAGTAGAAGACGATGCTAATTTGCGTGAAGTGACTCAGCGCTCATTGGAAAAGGAGCGTTATGTGGTGGAAATTGCTGCCGATTACCGTACCGCATTACAAAAGATAGAGGATTATGATTATGACTGCATTTTGCTGGATATTATGTTGCCGGATGGCAGTGGCCTGGATTTGTTGGAAAAGTTGAAAGAAATGCATAAACGGGAAAATGTGATCATTCTTTCAGCCAAAGACTCTATAGAAGACAAAGTGCTAGGATTGGATCTCGGAGCTGATGATTATCTGCCTAAACCTTTTCATTTGGTGGAACTGAATGCACGTATCAAAAGTGTGATACGCCGTCATCAGCAAGGTGGGGAAAATAGTATCAAATATGGAAATATAGAAATTTTTCCCGATAAATATGGGGTGACCGTAGCTGGAAAGAAGCTTGAACTGAACCGTAAGGAATATGATATTCTGGTTTATTTTATGAACCGTCCCGGCAGATTGGTTAATAAAAACACACTTGCCGAATCCGTATGGGGCGACCATATAGATCAAGTCGATAATTTTGATTTTATCTATGCCCAAATCAAGAATTTACGAAAGAGATTGAAAGAGGCTGGAGCTACTCCTGAACTGAAGGCTGTTTATGGTTTTGGATATAAAATGGTAGTGGAATAAATGAAATTGATTTATTATGTCATTATCCGTATATCGTTAGTGTTGTCGGTTTTATTGACTGGCTGGGCCATCCTTTTCTATTTTGCTGTAATGGATGAGGTGAATGATGAAGTGGATGACTCATTGGAGGATTATTCGGAAATTATCATCATACGTGCATTGGCGGGAGAGGAGCTTCCTTCTAAAAATACAGCTTCCAACAATCAGTATTTCCTGCGTGAAGTGACGAAGGAATATGCAGGATCTTGTGATGATATCATTTATAAAGATTCTATGGTTTATATTCCTGAAAAAGATGAAACTGAACCTGCACGAATCCTTACGACCATTTTTAAGGATGATGGCGAAAAGTTTTTTGAATTGACGGTAGCGACTCCTTCTATAGAAAAAGAAGATTTGAAAGATGCTATGGCAGGTTGGATTATTTTTCTTTATATCGCTTTATTATTGACTATAATTGTTATTAATGTGTGGGTGTTTTATCGGAATATGCGTCCTCTTTATGTATTGCTTCATTGGTTGGATAAATATCGTATCGGTAAAGGAAACGAGCCTTTACAAAATAATACCCGGGTTTCAGAATTCAGAAAATTAAATGAAGCGGCTGTTCGTTATGCAGAGCGCAGTGAGCAGATGTTCGAACAGCAAAAACAATTTATTGGTAATGCATCTCATGAGATGCAGACACCACTGGCTATTTGTCGTAATCGGTTGGAGATGCTGATGGAGGATGAAAATCTTTCAGAAAGCCAATTGGAAGAGTTGATGAAAACCCACCAGACTTTGGAACATATAACGAAGCTGAACAAGTCTTTGTTATTGCTTTCGAAGATAGAGAACGGTCAATTTACGGATACTGTCCAAGTAGAAGTGAATAAATTATTGAGGCAATATCTGGAGGACTATAAAGAAGTGTATCAATATCGTGAGATCATAACAAGTATAGAGGAAGAAGGTGTTTTCTATCTTACGATAAATGAAACATTGGCAGTGGTGTTGCTTACCAATTTGTTGAAGAATGCTTTTGTACACAATATAGACGGTGGACACATCCGGATTGTCATTACTCCCCACAGTGTGATGTTTTGCAATACAGGGGCGGCACAACCACTGGATGCCCAGCGTATTTTTGAGCGTTTTTATCAAGGAAAGAAAAAAGAAGGCTCTACCGGTCTAGGTTTGGCAATAGCAGATACGATATGTAAAATGCAGGCTCTCAGGCTTTGCTATGAATATAAGAGCGGGGAGCATTGTTTTACACTTTATGCATCCACTCATAATCAATAAAAAAAATCGTGTTTTTTTTAGAATTTCAAATTCTTTTCAGAATCTCCCTTCATATTTGCATCAGAAAACAGAATGTAGAACCAAATAAAAAAAATGACGATTATGAAAAAGGTATTATTATTGTTAGTGTGCTTATTTACGTTGCAAACAGTGGTATGGGCGGATGATGACAAACCTATTCAAGTAAACCAATTGCCTCAGACTGCACAGACTTTTATCAAAACTCATTTCCCCAATAACAAGGTGGCGATGGCTAAAATGGAAACAGACTGGTTTGATAAAAGCTATGATGTGATTTTTACCAATGGAGACAAACTGGAATTCGATAAGAAAGGTGTTTGGACAGAAGTGAATTGCAAATACAGCGCTGTACCTGTCGCTGTGGTTCCTGACGCAATAAAGAAGTACGTTGCTACGAATTACCCCGATGCCAAGATGCTCAAGATCGAGAGGGACAAGCATGACTATGAAGTGAAACTTTCTAATGGTTGGGAGATAAAGTTTGATATGCAGTTCAATGTGATTGATATTGACAATTAATTGTTAGTTATAGATTGAAGTATGGTTTATGTATGATAAACTGAAGCTTTGCAGGCCGTTTCTTGTTCCATGAAGAAACGGCCTGTCTTTTCATTAATTTTAATAGCATAGTAATTTTGCCGACACGATCTTGTAACAGATAACATGGATATTTGCATAGTTTTAATAATAAAGATATGCATCTGAGAACGTATTATCCTACAGTGGTTTTATCGGATATCCATCTGGGAACCTCTCATTCTAAAACAATAGAGGTCAGTAACTTTTTGAAATCTGTCAATTGTGACCGTCTGATATTGAACGGAGACATTATAGATGGTTGGCATTTGCGCAAGGCAGGTACTAAGAAGTGGCAAGCAAAACATACTGATTTCTTTAAGGTTATCATGAAGATGATGGAGAACTTCGGTACTGAAGTTATTTATGTGCGCGGCAACCACGATGATTTTTTGGACAGCTTGGTCCCTATGACATTCTATAACGTAAAAATCGTCAAAGAATACATCCTTGAAACACATGGAAAGCGTTATTATGTGACACATGGCGATCTATTCGACCGGGTTACCACACAGATGAAATGGTTAGCCCGGTTGGGCGATGCAGGTTATACATTCCTCTTATGGGCGAACCGCTTTTATAACCAATATCGTACCCAGCGGGGGAAACCGTATTATTCTCTGTCACAGGCCGTCAAACAAAAAGTAAAGTCGGCTGTTTCCTATATATCGGACTTTGAGAAAGTATTGGTGGAGTTTGCACGTGTACGTAAATGTGACGGAGTGATTTGTGGTCATATCCATCATCCGGCTAATACCTATTATGATGGTATTCATTATCTGAATTCGGGCGATTGGGTAGAAAGCCTTTCGGCACTGACTGAGGATGCGGACGGGAATTGGAATATCATGGAATACCATCATGTACTAGCTGATGAGAATGAAGATAATAAAGAGTTTACCCTAATACATACAGCCTCATGAAATTTTTATTTATAGTACAGGGTGAGGGGAGAGGACATCTTACTCAAGCCATTACGTTGGAGGAAATATTGCGCCGGAACGGTCACGAAGTAGTGGAAGTACTGGTAGGTAAAAGTAGTTCGCGCCGCTTGCCGGGATTTTTCAATCGTAACATCCATGCTCCTGTAAAACGTTTTGTCAGTCCTAATTTTCTGCCTACACCAGCCAACAAACGGGTGAGTTTGATGCGGAGCGTGGCATATAATCTAGTGAAACTTCCTGTGTATATCAATAGCATTAACTACATTCGTCAGCGTATTGAGGACAGTGGTGCGGATAGGGTTATCAATTTCTATGAATTGCTGACCGGACTGACTTATTTCCTGTTCCGTCCCTCTGTTCCGCAAATCTGTATAGGGCATCAATATCTGTTCTTGCATAAAAGTTTTGAATTTCCAAAGGCTGATAAAGTAAGCTTGGCTCTTTTGAAGTTTTTTACCGTATTGACCAGCTTGGGGGCGAAGGAACGTTTGGCTCTTTCTTTTCGTCACATGAAGGATGATCCTCAGAATCATATCCGTGTGATTCCTCCCTTGTTGCGTAGGGAAGTGACTTTACATGAACCTTATTCCGGTGACTATATACATGGCTATATGGTTAATGCGGGTTTCAGTGAAAATGTAATGAAATGGCACAGGCAACATCCCGGGATACCGCTTCGTTTCTTTTGGGACAAGTGGGAGGAGGAACCGGTGAAGAGAGTGGACAATACATTGAGCTTTTATCAACTGGATGATGTGGAATTTTTGAGGCAGATGGCGGGATGCAAGGCTTATGCCAGTACTGCCGGATTTGAATCGGTGTGCGAGGCCATGTATTTAGGCAAGCCTATTCTGATGGTTCCTGCCCATATAGAACAGGACTGTAATGCATATGATGCCGAAAAAAGCGGTGCGGGTATCATTTCCTCCGATTTTAATTTGCAACAGTTGCTGGAATTTGCGAAGGATTACCATCCCAATCGTGATTTTGTGTATTGGGTACGTGGAGCTGAGTATACTTTGTTAAATTTATTGGAGAGTGATTCTTCCAATTATCAACAAGTTTTATTCAACGAGATGTATTTGGTGGAAGAGTTTATTTGAGTTTCGTATAAAAAATCTAGTCATGGTTGTGTGCGCCAGAAAGAAATGAAAGTTGAATAAACTTTCATTTTAATACTGTTTGTATTGTACGACTTCAAAAATATTCGGTTTATCCTGATAAATTGTTGGAAATTAATAGTTGAAGTTCCAAAATTTGCTATATATTTGTAATCGTTAACAACTAACAAACAGAAATACCATGATGAACAAAATGTGCATGGCAGCTGTTATAGCTGCTTCTTTGTATGCAGGGACTACTTTTGCCCAACCTGCCGCCGTAAAGAAAATCATTGAAACGGGCCAAACTGATAACCGGGTAATGCATCAGTTGGATATTCTCACCAATCGTTTTGGGGGAAGAGTTATTGGCTCGGATGCATATGAGAATGCAGCCGAGTGGATGATGCGTGAATATAAACGATGGGGTATTGATGTACGCTTGGAAGAAGCTGGAGAACTGCCGGTAGGTTTTAACCGTGGTCCATGGTTCGGACGTTTAATCGGGGGAGATCAGGCGATGGATTTGCATTTTGTCACTCCATCCTACACTTCAGGTACTAAAGGTCTGCAACGCGGGCATGTTTTGATAGAGCCCCGTACTCAAGAAGAGCTGGACCGCATGAAACATCAGTTGAAAGGCGCTTGGGTGTTGATTTCAGGTGAAAATGTAGGTTGGCCTGTTGACCGTTCTGCTAAAGGAGATTCGTTGAGAGCTGCTATCAAAGCTGAAAATATAGAAATAGAAAAGCAGAATGCTGCCTTGATGGAAGAGAATTGGAGCAAAGGAACCAAACATGCCATGAAGCCTTTGCGTGAAATGCCGGGACTATTTTATAAAGAGATGTGTGAGGCAGGAGCACTTGGCTTTATTCAGTCGGCACCTGTACCTTTACGTGCTTTGTATGATCGTGCTTTATTGAATGATCCCCATACTACGTTTGATAATTTGCCCGAAGTCTGTGATATCAAGTTGGATGAACATCAATACAAGATTATTAAACAGATGGTGAAAGAACGACGGAACTTTTGGCTGGAATTTGATATTCGTAATCATTTCAAACTAGGTCCTGTGAAATATCATAATGTCGTAGCATCCATTAAAGGTACTAAATATCCGGATGAATATGTTATTATAAGCGGACATCTTGATTCTTATGATGTGGCAACCGGTGGTATAGACTGTGGCACAGGCATTGGTCCTATGATGGAGGCTGCCCGTATGATTGCACTTTCCGGTGCAAAACCTAAACGTACTATACTGTTTGTGGCTTTTGCTGGAGAGGAATTTGGATTATTGGGTGCAAAAGCATATGTCAAGACTCATGCAAAAGAATTGGGAAAGATTGCCAATCTGTTCAACCGGGACGGAGGGCCGACTCCACCGGTGGGAATCTCCGTTCCTCAGGCTATGTATGATGATTTTGTGGAAGTGTGCAAGCCTGTGAAAGAGATCCGTGCGGATTATCCGTTTGAGGTAAAGGTTGCGAAACCCTTTAAACGTCCTACTCAAAGCGGCGGTACGGATGCCAGTGTTTTTGCAGTGGAAGGAGTGCCTACTTTTGGTTTCAATACACAAGACATAAAAGGATATAATTTCTCTTATGGGGAAATATGGCATACGGAACGTGATCTTTATACGAAGAATATACCAGAATACCAAGAGCATGCAGCTACGGTAACAGCGGTGGTCGCCTTGGGAATTGCTAATTTAAGTAAACAGTTATCTCGTGAAGGAATGCACAAAAAGTAGCGCAAATGTTCTTTTTTTCTTCTTTTAGTGGAATTATGTCGTTTTGATGTGTAAAAAATGTTAGCTTAAGTTCAATCTACTGAGATAATCTTTACCTTTGCTGCGCATATAAAGCAAAAGGTAGGTAAACAAAAAGCCTGCGATATTTGTTAATATAGAAAAGGTAAATTATCAAATAAAAGTAAATAGAAGCTTATGTCACAGATTATTGGACATATTTCACAAGTTATCGGACCGGTAGTCGATGTGTATTTTGAGGGCAAAGGCATCGACACCGATCTGCTTCTTCCAAGCATTCATGATGCATTGACTATCAAACGCAATGACGGCAGAATTCTAGTCGTGGAAGTTCAACAACACATTGGTGAAGACACAGTGCGTACTGTAGCTATGGATAGTACGGACGGTTTGCAACGTGGTATGGAAGTAATTCCGACAGGACATCCTATTACTATGCCGGTTGGTAATCAGATTAAAGGCCGGTTGATGAACGTAGTAGGTGAGGCTGTGGACGGTATGCGCCCGCTGAGTAAGGAAGGGGCGTTTCCCATTCACCGTGAACCCCCTAAGTTTGATGAGCTGTCTACTGTGCAGGAAGTACTCTTCACAGGTATTAAGGTTATTGATTTGCTGGAACCTTATTCAAAGGGTGGTAAAATCGGATTGTTTGGGGGGGCCGGTGTAGGCAAGACTGTGCTTATTATGGAGCTGATTAACAACATTGCCAAGAAACATAACGGCTTTTCTGTTTTTGCCGGAGTCGGTGAACGTACACGTGAAGGTAACGACCTGTTGCGTGAAATGATTGAATCTGGTGTAATCCGCTACGGAGAAGAATTTAAGAAAAGTATGGAAGAAGGCCATTGGGACCTTTCCAAAGTAGACTATAATGAAGTTGAAAAGTCACAGGCTACATTGGTGTACGGACAGATGAACGAGCCTCCCGGCGCACGTTCTTCCATTGCTCTTTCGGGGTTGACCGTTGCCGAATCTTTCCGTGACCGCAAAAACGGTGACAGCAACGGACCACGTGACATTTTGTTCTTTATCGACAATATATTCCGTTTCACTCAGGCAGGTTCCGAGGTTTCGGCTTTGTTGGGCCGTATGCCGTCAGCCGTGGGGTACCAACCAACACTGGCAACAGAAATGGGACAGATGCAGGAACGTATCACTTCTACCAAGAATGGTTCTATCACCTCGGTACAGGCTGTGTATGTACCTGCTGATGACTTGACAGACCCTGCGCCCGCTACTACATTTACTCACTTGGATGCAACGACCGTATTGAGCCGTAAAATTACCGAACTGGGTATTTATCCGGCTGTAGATCCGTTGGAATCAACCTCACGTATTCTTGACCCGCTGATTGTAGGGCAGGAGCACTATGATGTGGCTCAGCGTGTGAAGCAGATATTGCAGCGCAACAAGGAGTTGCAAGATATCATTTCTATTTTGGGTATGGACGAATTGAGTGATGAAGATCGTCAGACTGTAAACCGTGCGCGTCGGGTGCAGCGGTTCCTTTCACAACCGTTTGCCGTAGCCGAACAGTTTACAGGTGTGCCGGGTGTCATGGTTTCTATCGAAGATACGATAAAAGGATTCAAGATGATTTTGGACGGTGAGGTGGATTACTTGCCGGAACAGGCATTCCTGAATGTAGGAACGATAGAGGAAGCAATAGAAAAGGGAAAGAAGTTGCTGGATGCTGCCAGCCATAAGAAATAAAAGTAAGTATGGAACATCATGAAGATCTTCATTTGATAGTGGTTTCTCCGGAAAGTACTTTGTTTGACGGCAAAGTGGAAATAGTGACACTACCGGGGGAATTAGGCTCTTTTTCTGTCCTGTATGATCATGCTCCGCTGATATCATCACTGATAAAAGGCGAGATAAAATACACGGAGGACGAATTGGAGAAATCAATTGGAATATCGAGTGGGTTCGTTGAGGTGAGGGACAATATAGTTTCGGCCTGTGTGGAAATCTAATACATAATTATGTCTTTGTTAGCCGTAAAGAGAAAATTTATCATATCGTTGACCATATTAATGGTTGTATTGAGTTGGGGAGGAGCCTTGGTATTTCACACCTTGTTGCCTAGGTATTATTTTGCCTGGTATCCCTCCATACCGATATTTTTTTATCTTTTCGGCCTTTTTTACATATTTATGTTCGGGTACTGTTATCGGGTAAGTCCGCAAAAAATGGTGGCGGTTTACTTGGTGGCGAAAGTGACGAAGATGATGTTGAGCATCTTGATTATGTCCGTCTATGCAGTGGCGGTGGCACATCAAGTACTGTCATTTATAGGAACTTACATGGTATTCTATATTATCTTTCTGATTTTTGAAACCCGCTTCTTTTTTCATTTTGAGATAAAACATAAAAGTAATAGGTACAAGTATAAGTAATATGAGAAGTTTACGATATATAGGAACGGTTTTAATGTTGCTGATCGCTTTTCTGCAAGGAGCCAATGCCCGGGAAGAGTCGGATACTGACTATAAAGAGCAGCAGGTAGACGTAAATGAAATCGTTTTCGGACATATAGGTGATTCGTATGAATGGCATATCACTGACATAGGAGATACACCTATAGCTATACCACTGCCGGTAATCGTAAAAAGCAGTACAGGATGGCACGTTTTTCTTTCTTCTAGGTTTGAGGAAGGAAACGGAGAGTATGAAGGACTGTACATTGCTAAAGACGGTGAATATAAAGGTAAGATAGTGGAAAAGGATGCTAGCGGTAACGAAGTAAAACCTTTGGATATCTCTATTACAAAGAATGTTACCGGGTTGTTTGTCAATAGTGCCATTCTGGTGATTCTAGTGTTGAGTTGTGCCCGTTGGTACAAAAAACATCCAGTAGAAAAGGAAGCTCCTAAAGGAATGGTGGGCATGATGGAAGCTTGTATCCTGGCAATCAATGATGATGTGATAAAGGGTTGTATCGGTAAGGATTATAAGCGTTATGCACCTTATCTGCTGACGGCTTTCTTCTTTATCCTGATCAATAATCTGATGGGATTGATTCCTTTCTTCCCCGGCGGTGCGAATATTACAGGTAATATTGCCGTTACCTTTGTGCTGGCTATCTGTACGTTCCTGGCTGTGAATCTATGGGGGAACAAGGAATATTGGAAAGAGATTCTATGGCCTGATGTTCCTTGGTGGTTGAAGGCTCCGTTCCCGATGATGCCGATTATTGAGATTTTCGGAATCTTTACGAAGCCATTTGCATTGATGATCCGTTTGTTTGCCAATATGATGGCCGGTCATGCTGCTATTCTCAGTTTGATATCCATCATTTTTATTACGGCGAATATGGGACCTCTGATCAATGGTTCCATGGGATTTGTTGCTGTGGCATTCGGAATCTTTATGACTGCGCTGGAATTATTGGTCGCATTTATTCAAGCATACGTATTTACCATGTTGTCCGCGGTCTTTATCGGGTTGTCCCGTACAGAAGAGATGCGTGAAGAAAAAGAAATGAAATAAATTAAATAATTAATTCAAAAAACAAACTATTATGTTACTAGCAGTTTTATTACAGTCCGCTGCTGCGGCAGGTTTAGGGAAATTAGGTGCTGCACTTGGAGCAGCTATTGCAGTAATCGGTGCAGGTATCGGTATCGGTAAAATCGGTGGTTCTGCCATGGAGGCAATTGCCCGTCAGCCGGAGGCGGCAGGAGATATCCGTATGAATATGATTATTATCGCCGCGCTGGTAGAAGGTGTGGCGCTGATCGCCATTATTGTTTGTTTATTAACTTTGTTCTTATAATTAATGTAGCATGTCATTATTAACACCTGATAGCGGTCTGTTATTCTGGATGGTCATCGTTTTCGGTATCGTTTTTGTCATTCTGGCAAAATACGGTTTTCCGGTGATCACCAGAATGGTGGATGAGCGAAAACAATATATAGACAAGTCACTGCTTGCTGCACGTGAAGCCAATGAGCAATTGGCTAATATTAAAGCAGACAGTGAAATGATATTGGCTAAGGCTCACGAGGAGCAGGCGCGCATCCTGAATGAAGCGGTCGCAACCCGCGAACGTATTCTGAAGGAAGCCAAAACACAGGCTCAGGTTGAAGGACAGAAACTGCTGGATGAAGCGAAAAAGCAGATTCAGGCAGAAAAAGACAGCGCTATCAGCGACATCCGCCGCCAAGTAGCTGTACTGTCTGTCGACATTGCTGAGAAGGTTTTGCGCAAGAACCTCGATGATGAGAAAGAACAAATGGAAATGATTGACCGTTTGCTGGATGAATTAACTGTTTCTAAAGACTGATTGTTATGTATATAGGAGTCATTTCAATGCGTTATGCTAAGGCTTTGCTGGCCTATGCCGACGAAAAGGGGACAGAGGATACTGTTTATGAGGAAGCCGGAATATTGGCAGATAGTTTCTCGAGAATCCCCGAACTTCGACAGGCATTGGATAATCCTGTATTGCCTGCTGAAACAAAGTTGAAACTGATTTGCGAAGCCGCCGGAGGAGGTAAGGTGAGCGAAGAATTGAAACGCTTTGTGGAATTGGTACTGGAGGAAAGAAGAGAGAAATTCTTGCAGTTTATGATTATGTCATACATTGACCTTTATCGGAAACAGAAGAATATCAGCGTCGGTAAAATCACGACTGTTTGTCCGGTAGCGGAAGAGGTAGTCAACCGCATACGGGCATTGGTCGTAGAGAAAACTCATGGAACTGTAGAGTTCAAAACCAAAATAGATCCGAAACTGGAAGGTGGTTTTATCTTTGAAATCGGAACTTACAGATTGGATGCGAGCGTAGCTAACCAGATAAAACGGGTAAAGCAACAGTTTATAGCTAAAAATAGAAGAATAGTATAAAATTAAAAATTATAAGTTAGAAAGTAAAAGTATATCAGTTTGTATCTTTTGGTTTTTAATTTAAGGTTAATACCTGGTCGGACTTTAATTTTTAATTTTCAATTTTTAATGTAAAAAGATTATGTCTGAAAATATAAAACCCAGCGAAGTATCCGAAGTTTTACTTCAGCAGCTGAAAGGCATCGACACCCACCTGCAATTTGACGAGGTGGGGAATGTGCTGCAAGTGAGCGATGGCGTAGCACGTATTTACGGTCTGCGCAACGCGGAAGCCAATGAGTTGCTGGAGTTTGAAAACGGTATCATGGCTATCGTGATGAACCTGGAGGAGGACAATGTAGGTGCGGTATTGCTAGGTCCTACTGATCAGATTAAGGAAGGAATGGTGGTGAAACGTACCAAACGCATTGCTTCTATTAATGTGGGCGAAGGTATGTTAGGGCGTGTCATCGATCCGTTAGGCGTACCATTGGATGGCCGCGGACAGATTGGCGGGGAACTGTGCGAAATGCCTTTGGAGCGTAAAGCTCCCGGAGTGATCTTCCGTCAGCCTGTGAACCAGCCTTTGCAGACAGGGCTGAAGTCTGTGGATGCCATGATTCCTATCGGGCGTGGACAACGTGAGTTGATTATCGGGGACCGTCAGACCGGAAAAACCTCTATCGCTATAGATACGATTTTGAATCAGAAATCCAACTATGAAGCGGGAAAACCTGTATATTGCATTTATGTAGCTATTGGTCAGAAGGGTTCCACTGTAGCCAGTCTGGTGAATACGCTGCGTGAACGCGGTGCGATGGATTATACCATAGTGGTAGCTGCCACTGCTGCCGATCCGGCTGCATTGCAGTATTTTGCTCCGTTTGCCGGAGCGGCTATCGGAGAGTATTTCCGTGACACCGGCCGGGATGCCTTGGTAGTGTATGATGACTTGTCAAAGCAAGCCGTAGCCTATCGTGAAGTATCCTTGATTCTGCGTCGTCCCTCCGGTCGTGAGGCATATCCGGGTGATATCTTCTATCTGCATTCACGATTGTTGGAGCGTGCGGCAAAGATTATCAACCAGCAGGAAGTGGCCGAACAAATGAATGACCTTCCACCCAGCTTGAAAGGCAAGGTAAAGGCAGGTGGTTCACTGACCGCATTGCCTATTATTGAAACACAGGCAGGTGATGTTTCCGCGTATATTCCAACCAATGTCATTTCCATTACAGACGGTCAGATATTCCTTGAAACCGATTTGTTCAACCAGGGTTTCCGTCCGGCTATCAATGTGGGTATTTCCGTATCCCGTGTGGGAGGTAGTGCCCAGATCAAGAGCATGAAGAAGGTGGCAGGTACATTGAAGATAGATCAGGCACAATATCGCGAACTGGAGGCTTTCTCCAAGTTCAGCAGTGATATGGATCCTGTAACGGCAATGGCTATCGACCGGGGACGTAAGAACAACCAGTTGCTGATACAGCCGCAGTACAGTCCGATGCCTGTCGGAGAACAAATAGCCATCCTTTATTGTGGTACACATAGTTTGCTGCGTGATGTACCCTTGCATAAGGTGCAGGATTTCCAGAAATCATTCCTAGAAATGATGCGTGCCGACCATCAGAAAGATGTGCTTGATGTATTGTCAAGCGGTGTGATAAATGATGATGTAACTGCAATTATAGAGAAAGTAGCAGCTGATACGGCTCAACCATTTAAAGTGAACGAATAGTCATGGCATCACTGAAAGAAGTAAAAGGAAGAATAGCCTCAGTAAATAATACGCGGAAAATTACTTCGGCTATGAAGATGGTAGCCTCTGCCAAGTTGCATAAGGCGCAGGCTGCCTTACGAACGAAGGCTGAATCACATCCTGACCAATTTTCTGAGTGCGGGTAGTGAGGTGGAGTCTCCTTTCATTGTGAAACGTGAAGTGAAGCGTGTGGCTATCGTCGTGTTTGCCTCCAATACCAGTCTGTGTGGCGGGTTCAATGCAAATATCATCAGGCATCTGACGGTTATTCTGGATGAATACAAGTCCCTGGGTATGGAGAATGTGCTTTTGTATCCGGTAGGCAGAAAGGTAGCGGAAGGTGTGAAGAAATTGGGATTCAAGACCGAAGGCGATTTCCAGCATATGGCGGATAAACCTTCCTATCAGGAAGCTGCCGCCTTGGCAGAGGACTTGATGAGGCGCTTTCTGCATCGTGACATAGACAAGGTGGAGTTGCTGTACAACCATTTCCGTTCTACAGCAGTACAGGTCCTGACGCGTGAAACCTATCTTCCGATAGACTTGACACAAGAGAAGAAAGAGGAGGACAAAGGCAGGATACCCGATTATATTGTGGAACCGTCTGTAGATGTGGTGATGGGGGAATTGCTCCCGAAGGTACTCCGTATGAAGATGTTCACGGTATTACTGGATTCGAATGCTTCCGAACATGCCGCCCGCACTATGGCTATGCAGATTGCTACAGACAATGCGAATGATTTGTTGCAGGATCTGACGGTGATGTACAATAAGAGCCGCCAACAGGCAATTACCAATGAGCTGTTGGATATAGTAGGCGGTTCAATGGCCTGATTTTTTTTCTTGGGGCAAGATACGCAGCATCTTGCTCCAAGAATTTGAAAATCATACGACAAGTTTATCGGAATCCTTCTATAAGTGTCATCCCTTCCATCGAAGGCGGGTTAAATAATCATAGTGCTCCCCCTCTTTGATAAGCTCCGCCTCGAATCCATTCCCGGCAGCATACAGGCTGAGTGTCTGAAAATCGACATAAAGCCAGTCGAAAGAATCTCCTTTTATATTTTTGTATTGCATCCGGAAGTCTATTTCGCCATAATAATCTCCTGCCAGATCAATCAGGAAACTCCCGTCCTCATCTTCAAAAAGATAACGGAGATCACTGGAATCCATCAAGATACATCCCCCGGGGCGAAGCAGTTGTTTCATCTTTTGAAAGAAAGCTGCCATATTTTCCAACTTCCCGATAATGCCCGATCCGTTCATCAGCATGAGGATTGTATCGAATGTTTCTAGAAAATGTGTATCGAAAAGATTTATCTGACGGACATTCTTTACCCCTCTTTTTTCCATCATCTCTACTGAAAGCGGGGAAATATCGATAGCGCATACCTCTTTTCCCATCTCTTGCAAGGCCAGTGCATGGCAGCCGCTTCCGGCTCCTACGTCCAGAGTATTTCCTTCGGCCATTTGTAAGGCAATCTGTTCCAGTTCCGGCATTTCGTCATAAGGGCGTAATAATTGATTCACGGGTATTTCGTCTTCCTCGAACTGTGAGGAAAATACACGTAACTTATCTGCTTTGTTGTGGTGGAAATAATCGGCGATGGCAGTTCCCATCGGGTCTTTATCGGAGGAAAGCAAGTTTGTTTTCATTTGGAATCATTGTTTGTTGTTGAAGTTGCAAAGGTAGGCAATTTAGTGGAGAAAATACTACATGCTTGTGTAAGATATAAACCTTGTCACTGTAACTTATCCAATCTATCATGAAAAAACAGCAATTCTGCAAAAAGAAAAAATACATTCTAATGAGAAATACATCCTTTTTTCAGATATTTGCATAAGAAACAAGGAGTGGTTGGTGGTTAATGCACCACTAGTTGATCATCATTAGTCGATAATTTTTATGAATACATTGAAACCTCGTATAGCATCTCTGTTACAACAACTGAATGAAAGGGTTTTTGAGAAAGAACATATTGTCGCTCTTGCTCTGCTTTCGGCTGTGGCAGGAGAAAGTATTTTCCTTTTAGGCCCTCCGGGAGTAGCTAAAAGTATGGTAGGGCGCCGGCTGAAACTGGCATTCCGCAACGCTTCCGCATTTGAATATCTGATGTCACGATTCAGTACGCCGGACGAAATATTCGGCCCTGTCTCCATTTCCAAACTGAAAGACGAAGATACGTATGAGCGTATTGTCGATGGTTATCTGCCTTCTGCCACCATTGCTTTCCTGGACGAGATATGGAAAGCTGGACCGGCCATTCAGAATGCATTGCTCACCATTATCAATGAAAAAATATACCGTAACGGACAGTTTTCCATCCGTGTTCCTCTGAAAGGGCTGATTGCCGCTTCCAATGAACTGCCCGCCCAAGGACAAGGACTGGAGGCCTTGTGGGATCGTTTCCTGATTCGCTGTCTGGTGGGAGGCATTGAGGATATGGGAGAATTTGACCGGATGATTTCCTCTACGGATGAAACGGAACCGGTGGTGGACGAGCAACTGCAGATCACCGATGAGGAATACATCCGGTGGGAAAAGGAGATGGCTGCCATTAAAATCCATTACTCTATTTTCGAAGTGATTCATGCCTTGAAAGACCGGATAGAGCAATATAACCTCCAGATACAAAATGAGGGGGGGGTGTCGTCTCCTCTGTATGTGTCGGACCGCCGGTGGAAGAAAATGGTGAAGCTGCTGAAAGCTTCCGCTTTCCTGAACGGATCGGACACTATCCGCCTTTCGGACTGTACATTGCTGTCCTATTGCCTTTGGAGTGAGATGGATCAGATGGAGGCGGCAGAGGAGATGGTGAATGCTGCCATTCAGAAAAGTGCCGAAGGCTATCTGCTGAATATAAAAGGGCTGGAACAGGACATTGAAGAACTGAAAGACCGACAATCGTCCGAACACAGTTTGCGTGAAGTGAACGATCCGGGCATACAGGTCATCGATACTTACTATTACCAGGTAGAGGGCGTCCGGATGAAAGAGCGCCTCCTTATTTTTGCAGCCGACTATCAACATCTGGATCAGACCGGTAAATTATTCTACCTGCATAAGGACAAGTACAAAGCCAACTGCTGTATTCTGAAGAAATATGATTCCATACTCCATGCCAAAGTTCCGCGTAATAAGATATATACGCTGAAAAAAGGGCTTCGTTCCATTTATATCAATAATTATGAATATCACTTGATGTGCTATGAGGATTGTCCTCCACCGCCGCCCGAACCCGAGCCGGAGGATTTCGGAGCCAAATATAAATCGGTGGCCGAAGCGTTGGACAGAGTGGAGAAGGATTGGTCCGGGCTGCTGGATGCGGAAACGGAATATTATGAGAAGCATTTGTTTCTCAGCGAAAGGCAGCGGGCTTCCATGCGGAGGATGCTTCGCCACCAGAAGAATACCATAGACCGATATAAGAATGATTTGAACGAAATGGCAGATGCGTACCGAAAAGAGAACCAGGAATATAAGGTTGAGAGATCTGAAGATAATCTATTCTCAGGAACTGAAAGATAGGACATTCAAAGCATACGAGGAGGATGTGAGCAACGGGGTGGTGCGTCAACGCGAACTGGAAGAGAAAGTGTTGATGTACTATCGGCGTACCACACCTTCTTTGCAGGAATATTATTCCCGCTACACTCCGGAGTGGGAGGCTTTCTACTCTTCGGAACATCTGCCGGATATGGCATTTTTGCAATATTTGAAGCAGATGCGCGGTGCTTTCAAAAAGAGGTATGAACTGGCGGAACTGAATATTGACTATTATATCAGTTTGCTGGAGAATGCTTCTCTGCTGAGAGGAGAGGGGGCCCGGACCAAGGAGTTCTTTTTGGATAAATGGCATCAGTTGCTTACCCGCAAAGAGTATGACTATCAGTACATGCATATAAACAGTTTATGTGAAGGTTTTGATTTGTTGATCCGGAAGCAAGGAAAGGAGTCGGGTAACAAACTGTTGGGGTCGCGCATGGAGTGGCTGCTTCATAATTATCCGGCAATTGGCGCGTCTGCTGGGCAAGAAGCACCGGGACCAACAAAAATACGATTCTTTGTCGGGCGTAGATAAAAAGAGGCTGATCAGGCACTCTCCGCATAGTGATATCACAGGGGTGACTTTGGGAAATGATTTGAACAGTTTGCTGCCCGTCGAGTATTGCTATCTGGCGGATGATGCGCTGCGTGCCGTATTTATGGAACGATATGCCGAAAAGAGATTGCAACTGTTCGATTACCAGTCCAAGGAAACGGAACCGGTAAAGGATTGCAGGTATTCGACAGTCGTTCGGCGGAAGACAGCTCGACACTTCAGAAAGGCAGAAAGCCCGTGAGCGGTCAGGGGCCGTTTGTGGTTTGTCTGGATACTTCCGGCTCCATGCAGGGAAACAGAGAGATCTTGTCCAAATCGGCTATTTTGGCTATAGCGCAACTGACGGAGAAAACCCATCGGAAATGTTATGTCATCAATTTCTCGGATGAGGCTGTATCGTTATTGATTGAAGATTTGGGGCGGGATATGCCCAGGTTGGCGGAGTTTCTGAATAAACGTTTTGACGGTGGAACGGATATAGAGCCGGCTCTTCGGGAAGCTGCGCATATCATCAACGGAAATGACTTCCGTGAATCGGATATCGTATTGATCTCAGATTTCGAGATGCCGCCTTTATCCCGCGATTTAATGGAACAGGTAAAAGTGATTAAGCGGAGGAAGACCTCTTTCTTCGGATTGGTGTTCGGCAACAAGCCTGAGATGGAATACTTGAATCTTTGTGAACGTTATTGGGAAATGTAAGTTACATTCCTGTTACATAAATATGAAATGAATATTGCTGCTTGTGTGGACCTAATAACTTCATAATCAAATTAATGGTTATTCATTTTTAGTATAGGTCATTCCTCTTACATTTGTTATAAAGTAAAAAACAAAAGAATACAATGGGAAGAATGACTTATGTTAAAGCATTGATGTGCCTGTTATTCCCCTCTGCTGCTTTAGTTACCCGTGCGCAACACCCGGTTGCCGGGGATTTGAAATGTAAACTGACCGGACGTATGCTTATGGATGGTGGCGTTTATTTAAAGAATGACAACCTGTTTGGTAACGGTACGGAGTTTAATGACTTGCGGTTGGGGGTGAAAGCGACCTATCAGAACTGGAGTATGAAGATGGAGGTAGGTTATGTAGGGAATAAAGTTTCCATAAAGGATGCCTTTGCTGCTTATACTTCGGGCAAGCATATTATTCAGGTGGGACAATTTTATGAACCTTTCACCTTGGACATGCTATGCAGTACGTACGATCTTCGTTTTCACCAGTCACCGGGAATCGTGCTGGCTTTGACCAATGGCAGACGGATGGGAACCTCTTATACCTACAATGGAAAACATTATTATGCTTCCGGAGGCTTCTTTACAGACAGTGACCTGGGTAATGTGAAAAACATTTCACAAGGATATGCCATAGACGGTCGTTTGGTGTATCGTCCTGTAAACGAAGAGGGAAAATTGTTACACATAGGTGCGGCGGTGGTGTATCGTACTCCGGATAGCGCATTGCCGGGAGATGAAGACGAGAATACGTTTATTTATAAATCTCCGGGGGTGAGCACTATTGATAACCGGAATCTTATTTACGCCAAGGTAGATCATGCAAAGTACCAGTTGAAACAAGGGGTGGAATTAATGATCGCTCATCAGAGGTTCTTTTTGCAAGGGGAGTATATACGGACTATGGTGAAGCGTGAACAGAATTTCACAAATTATGCAGGACATGGCGGATATGTGCAATGCTCCTGGTTGTTGACAGGCAGGCAATATGGGTATGATGAAGCATTGGCTTGTCCGGGCAGACCTGTGGGGCGGGCATTGGAGCTGTGTGGAAGATTTAATATCCTTGATATGAATAATGAGGAAGCCGGTGTGTGGGGAGGGGCTCAAAAGGATTTTTCATTGGGCGTGAATTATTACATGAATAAGCATATAGGGATGAAGCTGGCTTATAGCTGGGTGATGCCGGGAAAGCATATAAAGGAGATTAGTGATAAGAATTTCAGTGTCGTGCAGCTCCGGTTCCAAATGATCTTGTAACGGAAGAAGGGTAGAAACAAATTCGGGCGCAATCACTGCGCCCGAGCCATAAAGCTAGATTTATTTTTTATTTTGCGACGGTCTTGATAGCTTCAATCAATCTGCTGAAATCTTCGGGGAACACATCACCGATGTTTCCGATGCGGAAAGTATCTGCTTGAGAAATCTTTCCCGGATAGATAACGAATCCTTTTTCCTTCAACTGATGATAGAATTCCTTGAAATCGAACTCCTTGTCAGGATAAAGGAAGGAAGTGATGACAGGGGATTGGACTTCATCTTTCAGTAAGGTCTTGAATCCCAATGATCGCATACCTTCTACCAGCACATCATGATTACGGCAGTAGCGTGCATGCCGGGCTTCCACACCGCCTTCGGCTGCCAGTTCGTCCATGGCTTGTTTAAAGGCACGCACTACATGTGTAGGCGAGGTGAAGCGCCATTTTCCATGTCCTTTCTCCATCGCATCCCATTGGTCGTAGATGTCCAGAGAAAGACTCTTTGATACTCCTTTACAATATTGTAATTCGGATTTACGTGCAATGATGAAACCAAAGCCGGGAACTCCCTGAATACATTTGTTGGCACTGCTGATCATAAAGTCGATGCCTAATTCCTCTACATCCAACGGCACGCCGCCAAAGCTGCTCATTGCATCCACTATCAGCTTTTTACCATGCATCTTTACCATGTGGGCTATTTCCTTTAACGGGTTCAGGATACCGGTTGTAGTTTCGCAATGTACCACTGCCACATGAGTGATTTCTGCATTGTGTGCCAGATAATCATCCACATACTCCACAGATACTTGTTCTGTTTCGTCAAAGGCTAGCATATCATAGTTCATTCCATGATATTCTGCAATGTTTCCCATGCGGTCTCCGTATGCACCGTTGCTCAGAATCAATAATTTGTGTTTGGGCGTAATCACACTTCCTAAGGTCGCCTCTACACAATAAGTACCGCTTCCCTGCATCAGGATGCTGGTGTAGTCATCTGTTTTTCGTGTAGCCAGTTGTACTAATCCTTTACGTATTTCCTCTACGATGTGAACATTGTAGTCTTCATCCCATGTGCACCAGTCGGTCATCATGGCTGTTTTTACGCTTTCAGAAGTGGTTAAAGGGCCGGGGGTTAAAAGTAAGTATGGTCTCATAATCATTTAATTCATTTTATGGTTAATAATTTCAATAATTTCGGGAAGTTCGGCAATGGTGTTTACTACATAATGCGCACCTGCCATATACATACGTTTTCTGACTGCTGCCATGCGTCTGTTCAATTCTTCTGCAGGCAGTTTTCCGGTTTCCTCTTGGGTGAGTCCCATTTCGTTGCTGCCCAGAATCACACCGACAGTCCATACACCGGCATTCACACCTTCTTTGATATCGGCTATCGTATCCCCGTATTTTATTACGCTTTGAACGGAAGGTATGGCCAGATCAATCATGTTCTGGTAAATCATGTAGGGTTGCGGACGTCCTGCCGGAAGGTTGTTGGAAGTCACACAGTTGTCTGTGGTATAGCCATGGGTGGCGGCACCGGGCAGCACAATGTCCATCATGGCAGTAGTATATCCGGTGGTGGAACCTATCTTGATGCCGTCCCTTTTCAGTTTCTCGATTACTTCGATTACACCGGGAATAGGAGTCGTATATTCTTCCAGGGAGGCGAACAAGTGTTTTTCGAATTCTTTGTATATGGATACCACATCTTCCTCAGTCCAGTTGCGGTTATAGTTTTGTTTGAATTGTTCCGTCACACTTGGTAACTTGAATAATTCACGGATATGGTCTATTTTGGTCATACCCATGGGGCCTCGTGCTTCTTCCATTGTCACTGTCAGTCCTTTCTCGGCAAAAGCTTTCAGGAAAGCGGCTACCGGAGCGAAGCATCCATAGTCTACAGCCGTTCCGGCCCAGTCCATAATAACACACTCAATTTTCTTCATCTTCTTGTTTGTTGTTTATTTGGTTATACTTTTATTTTTATGTTATGGGTTACAGATGTTTTCTGCTGTTTCCTTTAAGTTGGTTAACGCCATCGGTGAAACGATGATCTTTTTATTTTTTTCTTCTTTTCTCAGCTGTCTTTCCAATTTATACCGTTGCATCAGATAGATGGCCGAACCGATGAATGCAATGCTGCACACAATGCCTACCCATCCCGAGAACTGGTTATAGAACTCCATCCAATTGATATCCGGGCTGCAAAATTCCTTGAACAGCAGTACACAGACAGTTCCTGTATATCCGATAAAGTCGATGGTGGCAATGAAGAATCCCACATTTCCTTTAATCTTGAAGCAGGCTATGAAGCGCTCGAAGAACAGAGTCTGGAAACTAAGATAAACGATGTACAGGCTCAGGCTTTGGAGGAACAGCCAGTAAAGGGTAGGCAGTTGCAATGCATCATAATTAAAAGCCAGATAGCTGATTGTGCCCGCTCCACCAATAACCATAGCCAGAAGCACCTGCAATACTCTGTAGTTGCTGTTTATTAACGACATCATGGCAAAGATTCCCAAAATAATCAGCGTCACCATACCGTCCACTTGTGCGAACAACCAGGAAGAAATAGTGCTGACATCAATGATATTGACCAGAAAATCTTCTTTTATATCACGTAAAATAGTGATAAACAGATTGGCGAAGAACAGCATGATCAGCAAGGGCATATAACTTTTGAACAGTTGTCTGCGTTGCTCTCCGTTCAAGGTGACACGTTCCGAACGGAGGGCGCGGTCTTCATCTGTGGGTTGTGGCAACTTGTTGAGCGACCACCCCATGAGGATAAGGAGCGGGAAGGCTAAACCACCTATCAGGGCGGGCATCCAGAATTCTGTGACACCAAATGTATTGACTACAAACAATCCCATAGATTTAGCCATTCCTGAGCTCACCGCCATACTTACCCCCAGCAAGCTGGCCAATATATCGGTAACTTTGCGTCCTTCTATGAAACTGAAGATGACTCCCCACATGCATCCCAATGCCAGTCCGTTGAAGAATAGGGCAAACACATTAAAGGGTTGGGGGAGTAATCCGAAGAAGACTAAAGCGAGTTCTGCAAGGGCTACGGAGCATACCATGAACTTCAACCGGTCCTCGCGCTTCAATTCTGAAACAATCTTGATGGCAAAGAACTTTGAAATAAGGTAGCCGAAAATCTGCATGATGGTAGTGGCTACTTTATAGTCCATCCCGAAGAAATCCATTCCGTCAAAGGTGGCAGCTGTAAAAGGTTTGCGCAGGGCATATACCAGTGAGTATGACAGTAGTGCCGCCCCTCCTGCCCACAGGATAAACAGGAAACTGGATATCTGTTTGTTTGTTTCGCTTTTTGCTTCCATTATACTAATTGATATTGACTAATTGTTTTGTTTCTTTTCTTTGTAGGAACCTCACTCCTCGTGTCCTTGGATTGCTGTTTCCGGAAGCAAAAGTAGGGGCCTTCCGAGAGAGAAAAAATGAATCTTTATGATTAATATTTTTCATATTCCACCTGTTGTATGATGTAACATTAATGTAATGTATATGTCATTGTATGTTCATATAAAAACTTGTATTTTGCAAGTTCAATAAAGAAGAAGAGAACAATGAATGATTTGATAGAAATATACCGAAGAATAGAATATCTCCGTAACAATGGTTTGAAAATGAAGGAGATAGCAGATTATGTAGATATAGCTCCCAGTGTCTTGTCTGCTCTTTATTCCAGCGTTCTGCCCACTTATGTAACCTCATTGAAACAAGGACACTCTGAAGAAGATTCATTAGATTTGGCTTTGGCGCAGGTCAATAATGTGTCAAAAAAACGTCTGTTGGGCAATTTGGCAAGTATCAAAGAGTTGCTTTTCAGTTTGGAACCTGCCCATGGTGAGGCAAAGACCAATCCTTTTATGGAGATGATGACTGCCGAGATGCAACGTTCCGTGCAGGAAGTTTATAATTATAGCGGAAGTTATCTGAGCTATAGTCTTTCTTCTTCGTGCCAATGCCTTAAAGTGGAACCCTATCTGATAGAGGCTTCCGAAGACAATACGTATGTGAAGGTGACTCACATGAGTGCCTATAATACAACGCATCGGGGAGTGGGATTATTCAATAATCATCAGAACGGGTATATTTTCTTTAATGAGCGTGAGTCACCGCAAATGGCTTTGTTCAGTATTTATCTGCAATTGCCGATGTATGATTTTCCGCCGTTCCTTAAAGGTTTGTATCTTAGTCTGGATTACAACAGGAATCCGATAGCGCGCCGTATCTTGTTTGTAAAGCAAGGAGACAGTACAGACATGGAGGAATTCCTGGAACTGAAAGGGGAGCTGGTTCCACTCGATAAGTTGACAGAATTACAAAAGAAGTATTATGACTATACTTGTCAGGAGGGAGATTGTATCCGTACCTGCATGGTTCCGTCTCCCCAACTGAATGAAAATGATTTGGAGAGGGAAAAAAAGATTTTGTCTTTATGATTCGTACATTGGAAACGGCTTGTAATAACAACATATCGCATCCGTCGCTGTTACATAAGCCTTTTCTCTTCCTTGATCAAGCCTTTTTATACGGATGTATTCTATCTCCCAAGTCTTTGGAGTTATCTCCATAAGCTTTGGAGTTGACTCCCAAGGCTATGGAGATAACTCCAAAGACTTGTGGAGATAAAACAAACAGGAAGAAAACCTTTACCCCTACGGCGGGAAAGGTTTAGAGATATGGGTAAGATCTTTTAAGGATGAATCAGATTACAAGGCTACGCATTCCTTACGGAGGAATACCCTTTTGCAGACTTGCCCATCCACTGTAGGGATGGATTTCATTCCATTCCTGCAATGGATGATGTTTTGTCAATGCTTATGATAGAAATGTACTTATATTACCCGATGCGGAAATATAAAGTTTATGCATGGCACGGGTGCAGGCTACATATAACATGCTGCGGTCTATTTCTGTTCTATAGTCTTTATCAGTTACAAATGGAACAATCACTTCGTCAAATTCCAGTCCCTTTGCCATGTGGGCTGTAGTAATGACCACCCCATTGACAAAAGCTACACTTTCTTCTGTCAGCAAACAGATCTTATCAGACAAATGATTGATGGCTGCATACAACTTGTCCGCTTGTTTTACGGTTTTGCATATAATACCCATGGATACATCAGCTCCTTTCAGGAAAGAGGTGATGAGGTTTTCTATCCATTCTATCTCTTTCTTTTCTGTGGGAAGCAAGGCGACTGCCGGTTCCTCTCCATGACGCTCTATAGCTTCCAGTTCCTCGTTCTTGGCAATGCGTTGGGCAAACTCTGTGATTTCATACGTGGAGCGATAACTTTTACAAAGCTTCATCACTTCCGAGCCGACCAGTACACGTTGGATCTGTTCGCAGGTGGTGGAACTGTATGGATTTACTGATTGCTTTGCATCTCCCAATATTGTTTTCCGGCAAGGGAATAATTTAGCCAGAACTTTGTATTGTATCGGAGTATAGTCCTGCATTTCGTCTACCAGCAGATGCTTGATGCCATACATGGTTTTATTATCTTCCAGGGCCAGTTTCAAATAAAGTAATGGAGCTACATCCGCATATTCCAATTTCCGGTTTTTACCCTGCTTGAACATTTCCGGTTTTCCCAGCCAGTCATAAAATCCCTTGTATAAGTCGAGGTCTTTATTGTTGAACATCTTTTTCAGTTCATTACCCAACTGCCGTATCTGTATTTTTCCCATCGGCTCTTGGTGATAGGTGAAAGTCAGTTCGCGGGCAATTTCTTCTGCCATTGGTTGGAAACGGCTGCGCATGGGCAGGCGGTGCCATGCCGCGAAACGTTCTTTCAGGTACTCGGCAGGGATAGGGATACGCCCTGCTTTCAGGTCGGTTGGCCGAAATGCGTTTTGTTCCAAATATAGAATGTATTTATCCATCTGCTGGATAAATTCGGTGGTGGATTTGAATCGGATACGTTCTATAAAATCTTCTTCCTCTTTGTCCAGTATTTCGGCCACCTGGTCAAAGAAGGTTTGTATTTTATATTTGTTGTCCAGTATTTTGAGCATTAATTCCTCAAAGCCGCATTCTTCAATTTTTTCTTCTCCCAATTCGGGAAGTACGTTCGAGATGTAATCGGCAAATACTTTATTGGGGGAAATGATCAGGATATCATTGGACGTGATTTCCCCTTTGTGCCGGTATAGCAGATAGGCTACGCGGTGCAAGGCGATGGATGTTTTTCCTGAACCGGCTACTCCCTGGATAATCAGGGTGTTCGATGTATCATTACGGATAATTTTATTCTGTTCCCGTTGGATGGTGGCGACTATATTCTTCATCCGGTCATCGGAGTTTCCACTCAATTCTTTCTGAAGGATGTCATCTTGAATATTCAGTGAACTTTCCAGCATGAATTCCATTTTTCCGTCACGGATGCGATACTGGCGTTTCAGACGGATGTTACCTTTCACTTCTCCCGAGGGGGCGTCGAAATGTGCTTCTCCTAATTCATAATCATAGAACATGCTGGAGATGGGGGCACGCCAGTCGTGTATCAGATTTTCATTGGTGGGAGGATTGAAAAATGAGTGTATACCTATATATAATGGCAGGACTTCGGGTTGCCCTTTTTCTTGAAAGTCGATGCGACCGAAATAGGGGATGGCCATCATTTTGCGATAACGTTTCTTTTTCTCGGCCAAGGACTCGCTGGCTGCTACTTGTTGGGTGACTATCTGCCGGACCGCACTTTTCTCGGCTCGGTCCAGTTCGGACAGATTTTCCCACAAGTAGAGTTTGTGCTCCATTACGTCTTTGGATTTATCTTCAATGGCCTTATCCATCTGTTCGATATTGGCAGCTAGTAAAGCAATAATATCCATGAGATAGGCTTTCTCTTCCTTTTCAGTCTGGTTAAATATCATAGCGCGTATTGGTTTGTAGTTTTATTACCGGGCGAAATTACACAAATATGCTTAATGTTATTCTCTTTGTATGGAGAAATGTGGATGTAAATTTGTTCTTTGTCCGGTTGTTTGGATAACTCCAATATGAATATTGCAGGAATGAAAGCTGGTCTTTTCTTTGTGGAAAAAAGGTGGAGGAACTTTCACAAGCTCTCCGTCCCAACCGTAGCAGGTACATGTAAAATATACCTGAAATGAAATGATTTATTATTTTCTGCTTATAGGTTATTACAGATTGTTTTTACATAAATATAGGCGCCATATATTTCACCAGAAAGTATCCGCCGGCTATCAGCCATATATAGAGAATCGAGGCAAGGACAAAGGGCTTTGCTCCGGCCTTCCGGAATTTGTCGATACTGGTTTCCGCACCCAAGGCAGTCATGGCCATTGTCAGCAGGAAGGTATCGATGTACTCGATCGCCCCGTTGAGCGGGATCTCGCGCACGCTCGCCACGCCACAGAGGTGCTGCAGCAGCGAATTGAGGCAGATCACCCCGA
>OHJS01000445.1_pt1 | contig 28219 bp, 28 predicted proteins | sample 1568661 | NCBI WGS metagenome assembly OHJS01 (sample SAMEA3879603, study PRJEB24766) | human gut metagenome | biome: human-associated habitat; feature: feces | place: USA | collected 1985/1987 | reverse complement strand
ATTCTGGATATGAGCCGCATCGAGAGCGGCAAGACCACCCTGAATGTGGAAAAAACGAATCTGCCCCAGCAGATCAGCCAGCTGGACAGCATCATCCGGCAGCAGGCAGGTCAGCGCAGTCAGAGCTTTACGGTAAGCACCAATCTGCAGCACGAAAACGTGCTGGCCGACCCCAACCGTCTGAATCAGGTGCTGATGAACATCCTCTCCAACGCGGTCAAGTATACGCCCACCGGCGGGCACATCCGTTTGGAGGTGGAAGAGCTGCCCCGGAACGAGCACTACGCCCGGTACCGCTTTGTGGTGCAGGATGACGGCATCGGCATGAGCGCGGACTACCAAAAGACCCTCTTTGACCCCTTTACCCGGGAGGAGCGCTCCGGCACCAACAAGGTGCAGGGCACGGGTCTGGGTATGGCGATTACCAAAAGCGTCATAGACCTGATGGGCGGCTCCATCAGCGTAGAGAGTGCCACCGGCAAGGGCACCCGCTTTGAGGTGGTGCTGGAATTTCCCATTGACACCGAAGCGGACATGGTGCAAAAGGCGCAGGCGCTCCCGGAGGAAGAAGAGACCACTTCTCCCCTGTCCGGCATGAAGTTTCTCTGTGCCGAGGATAACGCCATCAACGCCGAGATTCTGCAAATGCTGCTGGAAACAAAAGGCGCAAGCTGTACCATCTGCCCCAACGGTCAGGAGATCGTGGATGCCTTTGCCAGCGTGAAGCCCGGCGACTATGATATGATTTTGATGGACGTGCAGATGCCGGTGATGGACGGCTTGGAAGCCACCCGCCGCATCCGCAGCGGCGAAAACCCGCTGGGCAGAACCATCCCCATCCTTGCCATGACCGCCAACGCCTTCCTTGAGGATATGCAAAAGAGCAAGGAAGCCGGCATGGACGAACATCTGTCCAAGCCTGTGGACATCAGTGCACTGGAACAGGTGGTAAAGCGCTTCCGCGTTACCCCCCCCGAAAATAAATAGCGGTATACAGCGCTTTTGCCGCAAAACACCGCATAACCTTGCATAAAAAATCTGCTGCCCCTTTGCCCGGATATTCTTGCATCCGGTACGGGGCAGCAGTTTTTTGCGTTATAGAAGGAGCTTTACCCTCAGATGGGCATGGTCTGGTAGAACCAGTCCGAAATGGCCTTGCGAGTGTCGGCGAAGAACTTTTTCACCGGGCAGGCGGCATCCCGTGCTTCCTGTTCCAGATCCGTGCCTGCGGGGAAGTTGCGGATGACGGTATACGCCACCGACTGCGGCGGCAGTGACATCATCACAGCCGGGTCGTGCACCACGCAGATCTGCTCGCCTACCGCAAGGGTAGCGGGGTCGGAGGTGGTCTTTTCGTCATGGTCCTGCCAGACGGTGCTGTCGGTAACGATCATCTGATAGGTCTCCTGCTCTTCCGCAGTCACCAGAATAGACTCCACCTTGCCTTCCACGGTGCGGCTGACACCCTCTACTACACCATAATAGTAGAGCTTCTTGGAAAACAGCGCCGAAGCAGAGGGCAGCACGCTGACGCTGAGCAGCAGCACCGCAAGCAGACAAAAGAGCGAGCGATAGGTCTTTTTCATAGAAAACCTCCATTTTTCATGTTGCAGCGGAGCGCCCGGCGCTCCCGGATGCCTTATTTTACCATAACTACCGTCGGATTTCTATATCCGAGCTTAACCGGCCACGGAAAATCAGCTTTTATGCAAAAAGGACTGCCGTGCATAGCAACGCACAGCAGTCCTTTTTATGCTTTTATCCGTTTACTTGCTGATGGAAAGGGTGCCGAAAGCAGTCTCTTCAAAGTGGCTGCTGTACAGCTCCTGCATCAGTTTGATGAGCGAGAGGGTATCCTCTGCACCGGCGGTCTCGTAGCAGGAGTGCATTGCCAGCTGCGGCAGGCCGATGTCCACGCAGTTCATGGACACCTGTGCCATGGCCAGATTGCCCAGCGTGCTGCCGCCCACCTTATCGGAGCGGTTTGCAAAGTATTGCAGCGGCACACCGGCGCGGGCAGCCAGTTCCCGGGCGGCGGCAACGCTCATGCCATCGCTGGTGTACTTCTGACCTGCGTGGGTCTTGATGACCACGCCCTTGTTCATGTAGGTGCAGTTGTTCACATCGGTGTGCTCCGGGTGGTTGGGGTGCACGGCGTGGGCGTTGTCGGCGCTGACCATAAAGCTGGAAGCCACCGCGCGGTGGAAGTCCTCATCGTTGCCGCCAAGGCTCTGGGCAATGCGGTGCAGCACATCGTACAGGAAGGTGGAAGCTGCGCCCTGCTTGGTGCCGGAGCCGACTTCCTCGTTATCAAAGAAGGCTGCCACGCCGATGGAGCGGGCGTTCTTGGCGGTCAGCAGACCTTTCAGGATGCCGTAGACGCACTGCTGGTCGTCCAGACGGCCGCAGGAGATGAACTCCTCGTTGCAGCCCCAGACGGTGGCCTTTTCCCGCACATAGAGGAACAGGTCGCTGCCAAGGATCTGCTCCTCGGACACCTTCAGCTCCTCTGCGATCAGCTTTTTCAGCGCGCCCTCCTCGCAGGCACCGCCCAGCACAGGCAGCATATCCACCTGCTTGTTGAAGGAAGCCTTATCGTTGACCTCGCGGTTCATGTGGATGGCCACGCTGGGGATCATCAGCAGGTCGCGGTCCAGTGCCACCAGACGGGATACGATAGCGCCGTTCTCCTGCACCAGCACACGGCCCGCCACAGACAGCGGACGATCCATCCATGTGGCGCAGATCATGCCGCCGTAGCCCTCGGTGTTCAGCTTGGTGTAGTTCTGCCCCATGTGGATCTCGGCGTTCTCCTTGATGCGGAAGCAGGGAGAATCCGTATGGGCGGCGGCAACGTTGAAGCTGTAATTTTCCAGCCGGTCGCCCATGCGGAAGGCGATGATGCTGGAGCCGTTGCGGCAGACAAAGTAGTCCTTGCCGGGTTCCAGCGCCCACTTGCGGCTTTCCAGCAGCTCTGCAAAACCTGCTTTCAGCAGGATATCCCGCACAGCGGCGGTGGTGTGGTATGCGGTGGGGTTGCCGTCGATGAAGGACAGCATTTCACGGACTTCGGATGCGATCATAAAAATAAACCTCCTAATTTCCTGAGAAAAGAGCCGGTCAGTGCTGACCGGCCCTTTTTAAGCATATTCAGGTTACTTTTTGGCAGCGGTCTGCTCGCGCTTTGCTAGGGCGGGCAGAATGAATCCCAGCACGGTCAGCACCACGGGGGTGATGACGTTCAGTGCAAAGGTGAAGGGGTCCTTATCATACATACCCAGCACGCAGCACACGGCGGTAACGGCAAAGCACCAGCCGCCGAAGAACTTGGCCACGGCCTGATTTTTGACAAAGCGGTACTCGGCGGGGATGGTATCGTAGGCGTTGCGCAGGGCGATGTAGGCGGCAAACACCCACAGATAGCGCATGGGCATACACACAGAGTTCAGCTTGGTCAGCTGGCGCAGAACGGCAGCAGCACCGGGCACGAAGGACTGTGCCAGAATGATGGAGCCGGACAGCACCGCCACCATCTTGATGCCGTTGCTGTGCACGCCGTGGGCGTTGACCTTGTGCAGAGCCTGCGGGATGAACTGCTTGGTGTGCTCGTTATCCAGCAGCATACGCAGCGGTGCGTCGATGCTCAAGATCAGCACGGCGAGCTGGCTGATGACGTTGCACAGGGCGTAGATGATCATGAACAGATCGCCCACATGGTAGTACTGACCCAGCTTCTGGAAAGCCCAGTAGGAACTGTTGGCCGCATAGGCGTTGAAGCTTTCGGCGCTGGCATTGATGATGGCGGGGTCGAACATACGGCTCATGGCCAGCGTGCCCAGAATGGCGCAGGTGACCACCATGACGGCCAGCGCGATCATGCCGCGGGGGAAGCCCTTGCTGGGGTTCTCGACCTTATTGACGTAGGGAGAGATCTTCTCGCAGCCACCCACAGCGAACACCAGAATGGACAGAGAAGTAAAGTAGGTGACGTTGAAGTTGGGGATGAGGCTGCTAAAGCTCAGGTTTGCGTGGACGTACTCTGCCGTGGGGTTGATGGCCGGGGCAGCAAACATCATCACGATGTACAGCAGGGACATGACGAAGGTGCAGGTGCCTGCGGCAGTTAGCAGCTTTTTCAGGGGGTTCAGACCCAGACTTGCAATGTAGCAGCCCAGCAGCAGAATGCAGAAGGTAGCCAGCTGGATGTAGCGGGTGGGGAAGGAATCGTAAGTCTCCGCATTGCGGAAAACTGCCCAGCTCAGCGCCTTCAGAAAGCCGCTGCCCTTGCTGGCAATGTAGGTGATGTGGCAGGCCCAGTAGGTCCAACCGGCGTAGTAGGCCAGCTTGGCGTTGGTGGTCTGGTGCAGCCAGGAGCTGACGCCGCCGCCCTCGTTTTTAAAGGCAGAGCCCAGCTCACCCACCATCAGCGCATAGGGGATGAAGTACAGGACAAACATAAAGATCCAGCTGAAGATGACCTGCGGACCGTTAAAGTACACAAAGCCGTTGGTAATGTTGCCGAAGCCCCAGACCGTAGAAAAGGCCATGAAGGCAAGGGTAAGCCACGAGATCTTTGTGGCTTTTTCTTTGTTAGACATGCGGACAATTCCTCTTTTTCTTTTCCACACAGGGCGGAAGTTCCTGTAAGAAGGCCAAGGTTCCGCATATACTTTGCAATTTTACTAAAATACAGCAGTACTCGACCGATCACTTTGATAGTATAGCATAATTGCAGATTGTAGACAATCTGCAATTTCCATAAAATGATTGGTCAAAATTTAGACGGTCAGCCAAATTCCCCTTATTTTGCTGCTTCGTCCGCTGCCTGTACGGCGCTGTTCGCGCTGCGCATCCGCTCCATAGGCTCCATGTAGTGGGCGTAGACAGCGCGGCAGGCAACCTCGGTGTCGCCGCTTGCCAGCGCCTCGTACAGCTTGGTGTGAATGCCGTTCTGCCGCTGCGCCAGTGTCTCGTGGTTAGAGCCGCTGTTCGCCCCAACAAGCAGGTTGCCGTAGTTCAGGTCGTCCCAGAATTTCAGCAGTCTGGGCAGCCCTGCCCGCTGCACGATGACCGCATGGAAGCGGTTGTCGTTCTCCACGATCTGCGAAAGATCCCCCGGCCGGACATTGCGCATCTCCTCCAGAATGCCGCGCAGGGTGCGCAGATCCTCCTCCGGGAATTTGCAATCAAAATAGCGCAGTGCCGTCATTTCCAGATTTGCCCGCAGCAGGTAGATCTCGTAGGCGTCCTCCGGCTTTACCCGGCGCACCGAGCAGCCCACATTGCGCGAATACTCGACCATGCCCTCCTGTTCCAGCTGCCGCAGCGCCTCCCGGATGGGTGCCCGGCTGGAGCCGAACTCCTCAGCCAGCCGCTGCTCGGCCAGCTTTGTGCCCGGCTGTAATTCCCCGGTAAGGATCTTGCTCCTGATGGCAGAGGTGATACTTTCCCGTAAAGTCTGAAAGGCAAATTCGCCCATGACTTTTATCCCCCTTTTCCCTTCTATACGTTCTTTTTTTGCCGCACGCAGTCCGCAGCCGCTGCCAGTGCAGCCACAGACCTGTATTGCGTGTGCCTTATAAGGATACCACGAAATGGTGGAAAAATAAAGTTTTCTGGCAAAAACAGGTATTTTCTCCCCTCTCCGTCATCGAAAGCCTGTACACAAAAAATGCCCCCGGAGGGCTTATTGCAACTCTCCGGGGGCATCCTATATACGTTATGCCTTGGCGCACACGGTCGGCATTTACTCGATCTCGATCAGATTCGGATTCTCAGGCAGAGCCTTTGTCTGCTGAGGAGCGGGCAGCTGGATGTGCAGGACACCATCCTCAAACTTTGCATGGATGTCCTCCTTCTTCACATCGCCCACGTAGAAACTGCGTGCGCAACTGCCGGAGAAGGTCTCGCGCCGCACGTAGCGGCCCTTGTTGTCCTTTTCGTCATTGCTGTGGCTGCGCACTGCCTGAATGGTCAGATAGCCGTCGCTCAGATCCATCTGAACGTCTTCCTTCTTGCAGCCCGGCAGGTCAACGTCCACTTCGTAGCCGTTGTCCGTCTGCTTGACATCGGTCTTCATCATGTTTGCACCGCGCTTACCAAAGGTGTCGCGGGCTTCGCGGTTCATCGCACGCTCCAGTGCACCCTCGTTCCAGAACGGATCAAAGAGATCATCGAACAGGTTCTCATGAAAAACAGTCGGCATAAACATAAAACATACCTCCAATCCCGGCGTTCGGGTCGGGGCAAAAACTTTGAAGCGTCCATTCGGAAAGGCTTTCCGGGGAACCTTGCGGCTCTCCTTTTGCCCTTCCTCCTGAGCACGCCACTGTTATAGCACAATTATTTAGCACTGTCAAGCGTAGAGTGCTAAAATTCATAAAAGAATAATACTTTTGTCACAGCTTCTGCGATTTCTTCAAAAATGCTGCGCAGAAGCGTGTTTAATTCCGTTCAAACCCCAGATAGCGCGTACCCTGAAAGCTCAGCTTTCCGGTGTCGCCTTCTGCCAGCTGGCCGTATTCCGTGCCGCTCAGCCGCAGCTCCATGCGGTCGCCGCTTTCCACCTGAAAGGTCACATAATAGGTGGTAGCGCTCGTGCTGGTGTAGCCGTGGGCGCCGGTCATGTCCCCTGCATTGGCGGTATGATGGCGGGAAACGTTCGTCCGCTTGGCCACCACAGTAGCCGGGACGGTAAGGCGCGGGGACGCATTATTTTTGCCCCATGTGCGCAGGTTGCTCACCACGGTAAACAGGATCATGCCCAGCACCACCAGAAACACCAGCGGGAACAGGATGCTGAAAAGCGCGTCAAACCCACTATAAAACATATTAGTCCTCCAAAATTTCTTCCAGCAGCTGCTTTACGTCCTCCAGAAAGGCATCTTCGCCGAGGGTGTTCATTTTAAAGAACACCGCCTGACTGCCGCCCGCTGCAATGGCCGACAGCCGGATGGGCGCGTCCCCGTTCTGGAACAGGGTCAGCGTCAGGCTGAGGCGGTTGCCGCCCACCATGCTGTACCGCTCAAACACCCGCACACTGCACCGGGCGCTGCCCTCCTTGAAATCGCTGCCGGCTTCCAGCTCTGCCGACCAGCTGCTGTCCGGGATGGCGTGCTCCAGCTTGTGGAGCAGGGTATCGAAGTTCTGGTTGCGGATGGTCTTTTCAAAAATAGCCATTGCTGCCTCCTTTTGCAAAATGCAGTCCCTTTTCCCTGAATACGAATAAAAGCAGGCAACTATTGCAGCGCCCGCCCTTATTTTGCTGCGGTCAAGCTTTCTTTTTGCGCAGCTTGGGTGCGGTGGCGTTGTAGCTCATGTCCAACACCAGACGGAGCTTATCCTCCGGGGCGCTGCCGTCCAATGCGGCGGTGATCCAGTTTTCCTTGTTCATGTGGTAGGCCGGGTAAAAGCCCGGTTCTGCCCTCAGAGAGCCGATGAGGATGGGGTCACATTTCAGGTTCACGATATTCACCGGCTGCTGCCCGGGCAGACCCAGCTTGCTTTTGGGCACAGTGGTGACCAGCGCAAACCATTTGCGGTTTGCCGCATGGCGGAACACCGCCGACTCCGGGGTGTCCATCCATGGGTAGTCCGGCTCTACGCTGTAAGTATCAAAAATGAGCTGTTCCAAGCCCTTGCGGTCCATGGGCTCGCCCCCTTTACGGCTGCTGTGCCAGCAGCTGCGCCAGCACATCCTCCGGGCGGGGGGTGTGGTTTTTGTATTTTGCCCGCAGCGGGGCGGCGGCGTTATCCATAATGTAGGGCACACCCACCACGTCCAGCATGGCTTCGTCGTTGTAGTTGTCGCCAAAGGCCATGACCTGTGCAGGGTCGATGCCAAGGATGCTGCACACGCACTGCACCCCGATGCCCTTGTTGGCAAAGGTGGTATCGATCCAGAACGGCCCCGCCACGGCGCAGTTGGCCTGCTTCCAGCGGGGCACAAAGCGCTCCACATAGTTTTCCACGCCCTCGTGCAGGTACACCGACACCTTGGTGATGTCCTCCGGCACCTCGGCGGGGCTGTGAATGATCTGGTAGTGGTTGCCCACGAACTGCACCCGCTGCAGCATGCCAAGACCGCGCTCCATCAGGTAGGCGGTGTTCTGGCCGGAGAGCATCACCTCGCCCTGCCCCTCGCTGCGGGTCCACATATCGTTGGCAATTTCCTCTGCCAGCGCCCGCGGCATGGGGTTTTTGGCGATGCACTGTTCTTCCTGAAAGATGGTGCCGCCGTTTTCACAGATAAACACGCAGCAGTCCGCCACCGGTGCAAAGAGCTTGCGCAGGCTGGTATACTGCCGCCCGGAGGCCGGGCAGAACCAGATCCCCCGCTGATGCAGCGCCCGGATCTGGTCGAATATTTCGCCCTCCAGCTCCTTTTTGCCATATTGCAGCAGCGTACCGTCAATGTCGCTGCAAACCAGTCTGATGTCCATGGCTGTTATTCCCTTTCCGTTTTTTCTTATTTTACCACGGTTTTCCGCTGCGGAAAAGCCCCGGGCACAGCTTTTGTGCCCTTTATCCTGTGCCGCTCAGCGCTTAGGCTGGTAGTGCATACTGGACACATTATAAATCGTAACAAAGGCCTTTGGGTCCTCGCGGTTGATAAAGTTCATCAGCTTCTGATACTCGTTTTTGTCCACGATGGTAATGATCTCGTTGTGCTTTTCAAAGTTGTATGCACCGATGGCCTCGTACATGGTGGCACCGCTGTGCAGGTCATTGATGATGAACTGCCGCAGCGCCTCCTCCTTCTCGGTAATGATGCACACCCGGCGCTTGATGCTGTTATCGAAGATGAAATGGTCCAGCACGATGCCGTTGAAATAGGTGCCAAGAATGCTCAGAACAACGGTCTTTTTATCGTAGACAAGGGCAGCAGAAAGCGCCACACACATGCCCGAAAGGGACATTGCCTTGCCCAGCTCCATGTGCAGGTACTTATTCATGATCTTTGCCACGATATCCAGCCCGCCGGAGGATGCGTTGCGGTTGAACAGGATGCTCAGACCCACGCTGACCACCAGAATATAGCACAGCACATCCAGTTCCTGACTATCGGTCATGGAGCCAAAATCCGGGAACAGCCGCTCGAAAAGCCCCAGAAACACCGGCAGCATCACGCTGGTATACACGGTTTTTGCGCCAAACTCCCTGCCGCAGGTAAAAAACCCGATGATGAGCAGCACGATGTTCAGCACCATAGTAATAGCCGAAAGCGGCAGCGGCACAAAATTAGAAAGCACGATGCCAAGGCCGGAAATACTGCTGACGGATGTATGACTGGGCACCAGAAAAAAATAGACCGCCGCCGCAATAATGGCAACGGCCCCGGTCAGGATGGCCATCTCCTTGGCAATTGCAGGGTAGTTCAGCTTCTTGTTTGTCATTGTTGCTCCTCCAAGCTTTTGTTTTCAGCATTCAGTATACCATGCTTTGCGCTTGCAGGAAAGCACCGGGCGCAAAATAACAAGGCCGCCGCACAAAACGCTGTGCAGCGGCCTTGCCACCTTATCAAAATTCGTCTTCCGGGTCGCCGCGCTCCGGCATGGTGCGCATCTCCCGCACCAGCATGGCACGCAGATGATACTTGCGCTGCTCCTGCTCGGTCTCCGAACTGGTGCGCAGCTCCACCGTACCGTCAGGGCGGCTTTCGCCCGTGTACAGCGGAATGCGCACCACAGCCTGTGTGCCTTTTTCGGGCGCAGGCTCCAGCTGTAAGCTCCAGTCCATCCGGCGGCAGCACTCCCGGCAGAGCAGCAGTCCCAGCTGCGCCCCGCCCAAAAAGCTGCGGCGGTTTTCCAGCGCTGCCTGCGCATCCTCACCGGGCAGACCGCAGCCATCGTCGGTGACGGTCAGCTGCCAGTCGCTCTCGGTGCGGCGCAGCGCGATACAGACGCTGCCGCCCTCCCGGCTGGCGTGCAATGCATTGGAGAGCAGATGCAGACACAGCAGCTCCGCATCTCTGCGGTCTGCCATTACGCAGCAGGTGGTGCACCCGCCGTAATCCAGCCGAATATCCACCCCAAGCTGCGCCCGGATCATATCAGACTGCGCCGCCACCTGCTGCAAAAGCTCACACAGGTCAATGGGGTACAGCTGCGGCTTTGTGTCCTCGTGCAGAAACTCCAGCAGGGTGATCGCCTCGGTGAGGGTACGGTCCAGCTGTATGGCAGCGGTGTCGATATCTGCCACCGCCTGCCGGGTAGACTCGTCTGCACCGGTGCGGTCAAAATGCTGCTCCAGATATTCACAGTTGCGTCCGATCAGCGCCAGCGAACGGAAGCAGACCTCCTCGACCCGCTTGCGCTGCTCTGCGGTGATAGACCGCGTTTCTGTCTTTTGCTGCTCCATTGCTCTGCCTCCCCGGGCGATGCCATTTTTCTAAAGGAACGCCGCCGTGTTCCAAAGCCGTGCGCAAGCCTTACAGGCGGGTGGATGGCACTTTTTGCCGCAACACAACGTCCCTGACCGCGTAGATCAGCTTGCCGGTGGTGGGTTTGCCGCTGCCCAGCCTTGTATCGGCCTTAAACGCCAGCCACGCAAGAGGCGGCTTTTCCTCCAGCTGATCCACCATCCGGCGGATGCCGCTTTCCACAGCAGCGACCGATGTATCAAACTGCTCGCTCACCGCCTGCAAGATCTCCTTGCGGATCGCCAGCTTCTGGCTGGTGCTGCATGCGATGCCGACCGCGCAGGATAGATATCCGGCGTTGACATCCCCCTGCGGGATGCCCCACGCCGCATACAGCTGGCTGCACCGCTGCTCCAGCTGCCGGTTCTGCCGCCCGGGCATCCGGTAAAGCTGCCACAGCAGCCTTTTCAGCTCAGTGCCCTCTACGCAGTAGCACCCCTCGCGGAGCTTTTGCAACGCCGTGCCGCTGCTGCGGCCATGGCTCTGTACCAGAAGCATCGGCCGCTCCTTCAGCTGATAAAACTGCCGGACAAATTGCTCCGCAGGCAGATCCGTCAGCTCGCTGCAAAGCACCACGGCATCATAACGGACACCCTGCCGCAGCTGTGCCAGCAGCTTTTCGCCGCTGCAAAAGCAGGTGCAGTCAATGGCGGTTCCCTGCTCCTGCAAATAACGCTTCTGGACACGCAGTTCTTTCAGATCATAGCTTGCAAGGGCGACTTGCAGTTGGGCTGTTCGCTCACTGTTCACGCCATGCGCCGCCTTTCTCGCCTACCAGCCCGGCAGCTGTCAGGTCTGTGACCGCATCCCGCCAGAGCTCCGGCTGAACTCCATTTTCACACAAGTAGCGCAGGAGCCGGTAACAGAACTCCGGCGCTGCCGCAACATGCTGACTGACGATCTGCTGTCGGCTGCCGATCTGGCACAGGGTCAGCCGACAGCCTTGTGTGCCCTCTACCTCCATGGCATACACCAGCGTATACGCCTGCTGCAAACCATCAATGGCAGAATACTGCCGGATCATAGGTGAAAATGTACGTTCCATTTCAGTTCCTCCTTACTACAAGGGCCAAATTTTTTCTGCCTTGTTTATCCTTTTATTATTGTATAATTGTATAAAGCAGGAGAAACTGTTACAATCCTAAAGAAGTGTTGTTCCGACAGCCTTTCAGGTAATATAACGCCGTTTTTTCCGGCGCAGCCTGTCTGTCAGCTTTAGAATATCACGTTCAGCTTGTAAATTCAACCGGTATCTTTTTCCGCTTTTCTTTTTTGCCCCGTCCTTCCGGCAAAACCGCTGCTCAGACGCAAAAGCTCCGCAGCTTCATCCGTTCCGCAGGTAATTTCACGGTTTCTTCATTTTTATTTGCTAAACTAAACTAGATATTGTCTGCAAATGTTTCCTACTTTTAAACCCCAGGCAACAGCGCCCGGCGGCGCAGTACCGGAAAGGCACATCTATGCTCAAACTTAAACAGATCAACAAAGAATACAAGACCGGCGAGCTGGTGCAGCACGCACTGAACAACGTCAGTCTAAACCTGCGGGACAACGAATTTGTGGCCATTCTTGGCCCCAGCGGCTCCGGCAAGACCACCCTGCTGAACATCATCGGCGGTCTGGATCGCTACGACAGCGGCGATCTGGTCATCAACGGCATCTCCACAAAAAAATACACCGACCGCGACTGGGACTCCTACCGGAACCACACCATCGGCTTTGTGTTCCAGAGCTATAACCTGATCCCCCACCAGACCGTGCTGGGCAACGTAGAGCTGGCACTGACCATCTCAGGCGTTTCCAAGGCCGAGCGCCGCCGCCGTGCCGCCGCTGCGCTGGAGCAGGTGGGGCTGGGCAACCAGCTGCACAAGCACCCCGGCGAGATGTCCGGCGGGCAGATGCAGCGCGTGGCCATTGCCCGTGCGCTGGTGAACAACCCCGACATCCTGCTGGCCGATGAGCCCACGGGCGCACTGGACAGCGAGACCAGCATTCAGGTGATGGAACTGCTCAAGGAAGTGGCGCGGGACCGGCTGGTGGTCATGGTCACCCACAACCCGGAGCTTGCCGAGCGCTACGCCACCCGCATCGTAAAACTAAAGGACGGCGTGATCCGCTCCGACACCATGCCCTACGAACCCGAGGACGAGGCTGCTGCCGCAGCCCCCGTGCACCGGAACATGGGGCACTCCTCCATGTCCCTGCTCACCTCCCTTTCCCTCAGCTTCAACAATCTGCTCACCAAAAAGGCACGCACCCTGCTCACCGCCTTTGCCGGTTCCATCGGTATCATCGGCATTGCGTTGATCCTTTCCCTTTCCAACGGTGTGAGCCGCTATATCAGCAACATGGAAAAATCCACGCTGGCCGCCTACCCGCTGCAGATCAGCAGCACCGGCGTAGATCTGGCCAGCATGATGGACCCGGACACCTACACCAGCGTCTCGTCCGGCTCCTCCTCCGCGCCGGAGGGCATGGTCACGGTGAGACAGCTGCTGTCTCAACTGAACATCGGCGCTGCCAGCAACGATCTGCGCTCGCTGAAGGCATATCTGGACAGTGACGCCTGTACCATCCGGGACAACGCCACGGTGGAATACACCTACACCCCTGATCCGCTGATCTACCGCCAGAACCCGGACGGCACCGTGCAGAAGCTGAACCCGGACACCACCTTTTCCGATATCGCCAGTGAGAACGCCTCGGTGACCAGCCTTATGACCTCCATGGCCAGCCCCTATGTGTTCTGCGAAATGGCCGAGACCCCCGCCCTGTACGAGGATCAGTACGATGTCAAGGCCGGCCGCTGGCCGGAAAAGTACAACGAGCTGGTGCTGACCCTGAACGCGGACGGCAGCGTTTCGGACTATGCGCTGTACGCCATGGGTCTGCGGGATCAGGCCGAGCTGGACAAGATCTTACAGCAGTATGCGCAGAACCAGAAGATCGATCTGCCCACGGACTACGGCACCTATACCTATGACGATTTTCTGGGCATGACCTTCAAGCTTGTCAACAAGGCCGACTGCTATGTCTACGACACTGAGCACAATATCTGGCTGAGCAAGCTGAATGATGAAGCTTACATGCAGCAGCTGGTGGCCGACAGCGAGGATCTGACCATTGTCGGCATCGTGCAGCCCAAGGCAGACGCCACCTCCGCTATCCTGCACAGCGGTTTGGACTACCTGCACGACCTGACTTATTACGTCATTGATCAGGCGGCCAACAGCGAGATCGTGCGCCAGCAGCTGGCAGACCCGGACATCAACGTGCTGACCGGCGAGCCCTTCGATGCTGCCGGCAACAGCATGCTGGATATCGCCTCTCTGTTCTCGGTGGACACGGACGCCCTCAAGGACGCTTTCCAGTTCGACACCAGCGCCCTGCACTTTGATCTGGACGGCGCATTCGACCTGACCGACGATTCCTTCGATCTTGCCACCCTCATCGACCCTTCCAGCTTCAAGCTGGACCTCAGCGGGCTGCCGCTGCCGGACATGGAGATGGACATGAGCGAGCTGTTCGACGGCGTAGAGCTGAATATCTCTCAGGACGGCTTACAGACGCTGATGAAAAAGATCCTGAACGGCTACAAGCGCTATCTCATCAGCAACGGCCTGCTGAATCTGGATAAGATCGGTTTTTCCTCCTATATGCAGACCGAGGCCTTCCAGACGCTGCTTGCCGAATCCATGGGTGACCTGCTGGACACTTCCGGGCTGGAGGAGCAGTTTGCCGATACCCTCCAGCAAAATCTGCAGACCGTGATGGAGACCTACTCCGTCCAGCTGGGCGAGGCGCTGCAGACCCAGCTCACCGCCGCTTTGCAGGAGCAGATGGGTCCCGCCATCCAGAAGCTGGCCGGGCAGCTGGAGCAGAAGATCGCGCAGGCCATCCAGAGCAACATTGCGCAGCTGAGCACGCAGGTGGAAAGCGCACTCAAGATCGACCCCGCTGTGTTCCAGCAGGCTATTCAGATCAACATGACCGGCTCTGACCTGACCGAGATGATCAAAAGCACCCTGCTCTCCTCCGCTTCCAACTACGAAAAGATTTTGGACGACCTCGGCTATGTGGACTACGCAAAGCCCGATGCCATCTATATCTACCCCAACAGCTTTGACACCAAGGCGCAGGTGGTGAACGAGCTGGACGCCTACAACGCCTCCATGCGGCAGCAGGACGAAGAGGGTAAGGTGATCCACTATACCGATATGGTGGGCACCCTGATGAACTCGGTCACCGAAATCGTGGGCATGGTCAGCAATGTGCTGGTGGCCTTTGTGGCGATCTCGCTGGTGGTGTCCTCCATCATGATCGGCGTCATCACCTATATCAGCGTGCTGGAGCGCCGCAAGGAGATCGGCATTCTGCGCGCCATCGGTGCCTCCAAGCACAACGTCTCGCAGGTGTTCAACGCCGAGACCTTCATCATCGGCCTGTGTTCCGGCGTGATGGGCGTGGTGCTCTGCCTGCTGCTGCTCATCCCCGGCAATATGCTCATCCACCACATCGCGGGCGATGTGAACGTGGTAGCCTCGCTGCCGCCGCAGGCCGCGCTGATCCTGATCGTTCTGGCCACTCTGCTTACCATGCTGGGCGGCGTGATCCCCGCCCGCAGCGCCGCAAAGAGCAACCCTGTCAAAGCGCTGCGCTCTGAGTAACACATTCCGCATTCAAATCCCTGCTGTGCTCTGTGTGCAGCAGGGATTTTGCATTCCGGCCCGGCTTGTGCTACAATAGAAAAAACTTCATTTCAAAGGAGCCTTTCCATGCCTGTCATTCATGAGATCACCGACCTTACCGCCCCGGAGCTGGACATCTACGCCCGGCTCACACAGGCGCAGCTGCGCAACCGGCTGGAGCCGGAAAAGGGCATCTTTATCGCTGAAAGCCCCAAGGTGATCGCCCGGGCGCTGGACGCCGGATACCAGCCCCTTTCCCTACTGATGGAGCGCAAGCAGATCACCGGCCCAGCACAGGAGATTTTGACCCGCTGCGGCGATGTGCCGGTATATACCGCTGACCGGGAGCTGCTGGCACAGCTTACCGGCTTTGCGCTGACCCGGGGCGTGCTGTGCGCCTTCCGCCGTCCTGCGCCCTGCACGGTGGAACAGGTTTGCGCCCATGCCCGCCGGGTGGCTGTGCTGGAAGGCATCGTAGATTCCACCAACGTGGGCGCCATCTTCCGCAGCGCTGCCGCGCTGAACATGGATGCCGTACTCATTACCCCCTCCTGCTGCGACCCGCTGTGCCGCCGCGCGGTGCGGGTAAGCATGGGCACCGTGTTTCAGGTGCCGTGGGCGCAGATCGGCACCTGCCCTGCCGACTGGCCGGAAAACGGCAGTGCCCAGCTCCACGCGCTGGGCTTCAAGACCGCTGCCATGGCACTGAGCGACCGCTCGGTCAGCATCGATGACCCCGCCCTTGCCGCTGAGCCGAAACTTGCCATCGTGCTGGGCACCGAGGGCGATGGGCTGGCCAATAGTACCATCGCCGCCTGCGATTACACCGTAAAGATTCCTATGTCCCATGGGGTGGATTCCCTCAACGTAGCCGCAGCCAGCGCCGTGGCCTTCTGGCAGCTCGGCCGCTTGTAAGTCCCCTGCTCGCGCTCTCCGAAATTGCTTGACAAACGCCCCAAAACGCGGTACACTATCAGCGTCATCATCATGGGCCTATAGCTCAGCTGGGAGTGCAAGCGTTGCATTCCCGATCTGGTGTTATAGCTCATTTGCCCCCATTAGAAATTGGGTGCTTTTTCGTGGGCTCGTAGCTCAGTTGGGAGAGCGTTCGGTTCGCATCCGAAAGGTCGAGGGTTCGACTCCCTTCGAGTCCATAAAACGCCGTATCGTATTAAGCGATACGGCGTTTCTTTTTGTCTTTCTTTGCAAAATCGTGCATCATTCGTCTTAACAGCGCAAAATCGCGTGTGCAGCATTTTTAGGCACAATGCTTATGGTTTCACCTGCTGTTTTGTCTAAAACGACGATTCCGGCATTTGATGTACAACGCCCAACTTTTTGAGGATTTTGCGACTTATTTTTCTGATTTTTGCCTCGTCCAGCCGAAGCTGCGTGACGCTTGAACTCCTCAAATTCGTCCAGCGGTACATTGAGAACGATCTCGATATTATAGTCGCGTCCGACACGCACTTCTTTGATAAACTGTTTCAGAATGGCCTGACGCCTTTCAAAACTAGCGCCCTTATAGGTGCTTGCCCATGTGAACAGATCACTGCAATTACGTTCAGCTTTCTGGTTTTGCTCCTCGATCTCCTTCAATTTCTTTTCCGAGTCTGCCAGATTGGTCTGTGCAATAAGCAGTGCTTCCTTGTTTTCATTGACCATCTGCTGGATCATCTCGCGGTCGAGTCCGCTTGTTCCTTGGATGACACGAATCATTTCTTTTTTTAACGCATCCTGTTCGTCAACCTTGGTCTGGACTTCCTCTTTCCAACGAGTTGTTTCTTTTTTAGCTACATCCAAATCTTTACGCCGCATTTCTTCCAGAAGATTGCTCTTGGAGCATTCCAGAATTTCTTCAAACTTCATGCACACGATGCTTTCTACAACTGCGTCCAGTGTCGTTACACCATAACCGGACTGTCCATCGCACTGCCCCGGATGCCGAACATTAAAGTTGCAGCTATAACGATAACGCTTTTCTTTTACGACAGTACCATCTGCCCGAAGCCGAGTGCGTCCGCTGCTGGTAATATTCAAACGATTGCCGCAGTGGGCACAGAACACTTTACCACAAAGCAAAGCATGAGGACTGTACGAATCCGCGTCCTCACCCTTTTCTCTGCGGCGGGCATCCCGCAGTTCCTGAGCTTTTTCAAATACTTCCGGCTCGATGATCCGCAACTCAGGGCATTCTTTTTCAACGTTGCCATTGATAAGATAACCCGTGTATCCTTTGTTACGAATCATCCTGCCAATCGTAATATTAGGGATGTTCTTTCCATTGCGCCCCATAATATTGTGTTCGACAAGATAGTTGCAGATCCGTTTTGCGCCGTATCCCTCATAAACATACTTCTGAAAGATCAGGCGCACCACGGCGGCTTCTTCCTCGTTGATTTCCAAATCGCAGACAGCTTGGTTCTTTTTGTTCAAGCGGCCTTTCTGGACACGCTTGTAACCAAAAGCCACAATGCCGCCAGTGTAGTGACCTTCTTCCGTAAGCTGTTCTATACGGGTGCGAGTGCGGATAGAGGTCTTGATGCTCTCGCCGGATGCTTGCCAGTAGCGGATATAGTTCATCAGCTTATCGACATGGGAATCAAAACGCTGCTGACCTTCATTTACGCTCCAGACCTCGACCCCTTGCTTCGTGAACCATTCCACGATAAAGGGCGTTTCGTCGTCACGCCGACCCAGACGGTCAAACATGAATACCAGCAGAACATCAAACTCTCCGGCAGCAGCCGCCTGCTGAAGCAGTTGGAGCTGATCGCGGTCTTTTGCAGATTTCTTAAAACCGGAAACGCCTTTTTCGGAAAACTCCTTGACGATTTCCCAGCCCTGCCGTTCTGCAAATTCGTGGCAGGCTTCTTTTTGCATGGGTATGTCATCCTTTTCGACCTGTCCAATGGTCGAAACACGGTATAAGGTATATACACGTTTTTTCATCGTTGTTACTCCTTATGTAAAACTAAAACAACGATACTGTGCGCACATTCGTTTGTTTGAATTGGTTGCTGCATCAACTGTACCATTATTTTAGTGCTGGACTATCCTTGTTGCAAGGATGTCGGTTCAACTGCAATTCTTGGCTTCTTCGCAGAGGGTATCATGAATCAGTTTCTGAAGAACCTCCATGCTGTCACCATCTTCTGCATAAGTGATTTTCACTTTGCAGCCATTAACGATATACGAATCCTGCGACACAGGAATCACATTCATATTGGTCATATCTAGCCCTTCTTTCAAAAGTAGCGATAGTGCGATATAATTATGTAATAAGAGGCACCCGCAGCTTGCAGGTGCCTCTTGGCAGAGAAAATATGTTTTAGAACTTCATCGGCAGAGCGTCCTTGCGGCCTTTGCCGTTGTAAGCCATGTAGATGGGAAAAACGTATTTCTTCCATCCGGGCAGCTTTGCAGGGTTATCCCTGCCGACACGGTAAATCTCCATGGGGTGGACGCTGCCAAGCGCACGAACCAGCCGTTCCTCGCTGAACTCGCCGTGATACAGTTCCACAAAGTGCATCATACCTCGCAGGACAGATGCACGGAACGAATCCGGCTTACCTCCCCACGCAGCCACGATCAACCGCAGGGATTCGCAGTAGATCTTTTCGCCCATCTCGTTATACAGCTTGAGCGCGGTGCCCACGCAGCTGATGCGGTAGTCGCTCAACTGCAAACTGTCATAGTTGAAGGCCAGCCCCACCCGGTTGGTAGCAGCGAGAAATGCCTTGGAAGGAGCATCACCGCCCACGACCTTGGCACGCAGCTTGATGCCTGCCGTCAATGGTGCGGAGTGTCCGTTCTGCTCTGCAAAGAGCAGTGCTTCCTGCTCCATCGTCAGGCCGGTGTAGACCTTGCAGAGAATCGGCAAGTCCTCACCGCCGTTACGGAGGATGCGCCCCTCAATGGTGTGCTGACCGTTCACCACATAATACTTGCCGTCGCGGAAGCTGACCTTCGGCTCGTTGGCAATGTACTCGTTGAAATCGGCAGCAATCATTTCCACACGCTTACGCTCCACACCCCGCTGGTAGATCTCGCGGGGGTAGATCAGCAGCTTGCTGTGAAGCACCAGCATCTGGTACGGTGGAGTGATATTAAAGGAAGCAGCATAATTGTTCGTGTCATTTTTCAGGCGCATCTTATTTCCTCCTTAATTCGCCAAATGTATTTTTCAGCTTCGGTCAAAATCTCAGTCACTTGCTTCTTACGCTTCGGGCTGGTGAGCAAGCTGGGATTAAAGGTGAAGCTGTATTCAAGCCGCTGGATCATTGCGTGAACAGCGGATTGCAGTTCGGTGTATAACATCATTTCTTCGACTGTTCCTGCATCCTCAAAATCGGATTTGATAGGAGTGTAGGGATAGACAGGCGGCTTACCGTCAACTACTTCTGGCGGTGCGTAAGCCGCCGTAGAACGGACGATAGGTTTGAGCTTTTGGATGCTTCCCATTGGGTTCAGCGCAAGACTGATTTTCACAGCATCATCGACCCGCCCCATCTCTTCTGGGGTGAGGTGTCCGACAAATCTTTTGACACGGCTTTTGTCGATGGTGAAGATTTGCTCAGCCTGAACGATGGACGGCTCCAGTCCCTCCGGTTCCACCAGACAATGCGTCGGCTGCGTAGCTTTCTTTTCTGTCTTACTTGTCAAAGTCGCAACGATCAATGTCGGTGAGCAGGAGTTTCCCACATCATTTTGTAGAATGACTGCTGGACGGGTTCCGCTTTGTTCGGAACCTGTGCGGTTGTCAAGTCGAACGAAGTAGATGTCTCCGCGTTGGAATTTCAAAGTAGATTCCAAATTGCGAAACCTCCGTTTGGATATGTAAGAAACCCACTGCACCTCCTGGGCAGCGGGTTTCTGTTGAAGTATGGGAGCAATTCTTTTTATACGATACACATCATCTCCTTCGATGACTGAGATAAAGCACCAGCATCAGCGGTGCATTACAACATAATCGTAACCGCGCCGGGTCTGACAGACAGTGCAAGTGTCCATGCTGTTGTCTGCACTCGGCACGATAGCAATTTTGAAAGCCTTGGCTTCTACGAAATGTCGCAGACAGGTTGCACAGAGGGTTCGGATGGACTTGATCATTTCCGGGGTCAGTTCCATCTCCTCATAAATCTCCTGTTCGCGCACCGTAGGATTCAACTCGTCCATTTGAGTAGTCCTCCGTGTTAGTAAAGGTGATTAGCGGATAAATATGTAAAAGAACAGGAGTGACCGGAGACCGAAAACAGCATCCGGTCACTCCTGATAAAATATGTTCAGGTCTCGCATATTCGCCCTCGGCTCCCTGCGAGTGGGGCATAAACATCTGGCAGCGGACTTGTACCGCTTCATTGGCATTTCAGCCACCCCGTCTGCTTTGTGACCGGGCCGCGAATTACGGAAGTATCATTATCGGAGTACCAGATGACGGAACTATTCAGTTTTCAAGGTGCGCGAGGTCGGACGTTTTGCCCTGCGGCAGGTGCCGCTTGGGAAATTGTCCCTTCACTTACGAACCCAGTTGAAAGGTCAATCCATAACATTGAAATCAAAGTTTTTCAGAAATTTAGTAATTCTCTTGATTTTGATACTAATAGTAGGTTGTGAAACGCCTAAAGCTTTAGAAATTTCAGTAACGGTGTAGCCCTCATAGGCGTACAGCGTCAAAAGCTTGAGGTCGTCAACAGACAGCTTCTCTAATCCGGCTTGCAGACGTTCATTTTGGACTTCACCCACCCACGCAAACCTCGTTTTCGTTTCGTGATAGGTGTCCGTCACGGTAGTGGCTCGCACAAAGTCAGCATAATCGTTCCGGTTTTCGGAATCGTCTGCACTCGGAATCTCGACGTCGTAACGGTGGTGGGCACGATCATCATTGAAGACCGCCAGATCGTACTCATACATCTTCTGGATAGCGTCCTCCTTCATGCCAGCAGCCCGGTATTCTTCCCGGAGCTTGTCCCATTTAGCATAGAAGTTACGGCGGGCATTTCCGCTATTGTAGTTCATATAAACCTCCAAATTTTCGATAAGTCGTAAAAAGTCGAAAATTTGGAAGGCTACGGATATTTCGCTGCTTGGGGCATCCACGCAAACCGGACAAACATAAAGCCTGCTCCTTTTTACGGGAGCAGGCTTCCTGAAGGCTAAAAAAAAATAGCCGGACAACCAACTAACAGAGCGGTTCTAAAAGCAGAATCACTCTATCAGCTGTTGCCCGGCTATTTGGTGCGCGTTTCATACATTGCCTTGCGGCAATGGCCCGTTGCTCGGTGACGAACAGTCCATATTCAGGGTGCAATGCACCCGATTTTTAAAATTGTGTTTTGCCTATAAAGCAATCAACGCCTGCGATAGGCTAAATCAACCGTTGCTACGTTGCCGCACTTGAGGCACTTTATGCGGATAGTGCCTGAACAGCTCTCATCTTTTTGGTAGAGCTTGTGTCCGCAAACGGGGCAAAACCTCCAGCCGATGCTGAATTGCGCCTGCTGTATATTGCTCAGCGGTTTATTTTTAAAAGAACGATTATTTGACTGAATCATGTTTATTCTCCAAATCGGATGATGTCCAATGGATGGCAGTGGATGGGTTTGCCTTTTACGACCTGCATCTGCTGTAGTCTGATCCTGATAGCAGACCACGATACTCCCATCCGCGCAGCCATCTCCAGAATTTTTTCATAGTTCGGGTCAGATGCGGATTTGTATAGGATTCCATTCGGCAGACACAGCCCTGCACGTTCTATTTCGGCGTTGACCAGAAATGTTGGCATCAGCAGCTCTGCTGCAAGGGTGTTTGCCTGCCATTCCTCCCATGAGGGTTGTCCGTTTCGTTCCCGATAGGCAATGTGCCCACGGCGCTTGACTGCTTTTCCGTAATCGTTCGGAAACAGGTCGGCTAAGATCTGGTGTGCCGCTTCATGCGCTATCGTGAAATTCCGGCATCCGGTGCAGCTGTCTGCCGCAAGGGCAGAATCGATCACAACGTCCTTCGGCATGAATATCTCTACAAGCTTTGTACCATCCCCTAAAGTTACGGTAAAACCGCATCTTTGAAAAACGGTCAGCCCGAGGATACTGCCATCGCTACACAGCGGCAGCATTTTCACATTCAGCCCAAGAACAGCGCTTGCAAGCCGTTCAGGGTCAATGAGTTCCGGGGCATTCTTGCTGATCCCGAAGCGGGTATAATACTGGTCGATATACTTACCCGCTATGCGCGAAAGGTCTGCGCGGGATAAGTACCTTGCCATTACGAAGCACGGCTTTCCGGCACGGAGCAGTAGGCTTCCACGAACCACTTGCCCTGTTCAAGCCAGAGATTCCGCTTCTGCCCGCAGATCATGCAGGTGAAGCACTGCCCCTTCCCGCCAAGGCGCGATGTGCCACGCCTGACAGCCAAAACACGGTCGATCCCATAGATATGGCTTTTGTCGTAGTTGATGGCAAGAGGGCGGATCTTGCCATCAGGTGTAAAGCGAACGTCCACTTCAACGTATCTCTTTTCACGGTGGAGCTTGTTGTCATCACGCATCGAGGGGCCTCCTTCTCATTTTTTAGGTTGTTTTTGCGGTGGTTTAATTTGGATTTTTTACACCAAATTGGTGTTTGCAGCTTGATTATACTGCGATCGGTTTTAGTTGTCAACTACAAATTTACGAAAATATTTTCGAAATCCAGTTGATTTTACTTAAGTTGCACGTCACAACGCAGTCACAACCGTTAGTGTTCCTTCCCTCCCATCTTCTCCTTAACCTTGTCCGGCACGTCGATCAGGCCAAATCGGTAGAACAGCCCATAGATATACGACACACCCCGGATATCTCCCAGAGCAAAGATTTGAGATCGTTGGAAAAGTTTTGAACTAAAAAGATGGGAGGGATTTTCGTGGATACGATCAAACGTGTTCAGGATTTGATGCAAGAGCGTGATATGAATCTATGTGTGTTGACAAAAAATGCGGGATATCGTATTCTACAATCCAAAGTACTGCCCGTCGGGGAGGCCAGCTGAGCGTAGAGACGATTGAAAGAATCTGTCAGGGCTTGGAAATCACCCTAAAGGACTTCTTCGATTCCTCTTACTTGTAAATATGACAGCAAAAAACTCCCCGACATCCTTCTTGGAAGGAATGCCGGGGAGGCGTTCAATGTTTTATGGACTCAGTTGTCCGGTATCAGCCGCTGACGAGGTACTTATCAGTGCAGCTCCGGTCAGTAAGCCTTGTTGGCAACAATCATATCGTCCAGAATCTTCTTGGCAACCAGCAGGCTGGGCACGGTCTTGGACAGGGTAAAGGTCATCAGTGCCTTCTCGTAGGAGTGCTCCACAGCGCGGCATCCACGATCAGTTTCTCCACATCCTCCTGCTGCTCGATCAGACCCTTGTAGAAGGTGGGAATCTCACCCACACGCACGGGCTCCGGACCATGGTCGGTGATGTAAGCGGGAACTTCCGCCATGGCATCGGAGGGCAGGTTCTCCACAGCACCGTTGTTCTCCACCATGACCAGATAACGCTTGCGCAGGTCAAAAGCAAGGCTCATGGCAACGTCCACGATAAACTCGCTGTGCACACCGCCGAAGAACTTGGTCAGGTCTACGTCCTTACCGGCACGATAATCCACCGCAGCATCAAAGATACGTTTCTCACGGCCTTCCATGACCTCGTTGACACGGGTGTTATTGGGGTCGCCGCTCTTTACGACTTCGTCGCCCAGCAGGTAGTCCTGCATACGACTTTCTTCTTTTTTGCCATCAGAAAAGCCGCCCCGGCTAGACCCGGAGCGGCTTTTTCAGGTGCAGATATAATTAGAAGAGAAGGAAAACGTTGTAATCAGATGCCTGCGGCAGCGTTCTGACCGGCAAGGCGGCCAAAGGTGGCACTGCGGCCTGCGGCGGCACCTGCCATCAGGCTGGGATAGCTGCCGGAGAAGTAGTTGCCGCTCATGTCACCGATGACATACAGACCGGGAATGGCCTTGAAGTCCTGGTCGATGGCGTGCATATTATCGTCGATCTGGATACCGTCGATGGTGCAGATCAGATAGCCGCCAGCCTGACGCACGCCGTAGAAGGGTGCCTGCTGCAGGGTGGACAGGCGGTAGCCCTCCTTGCCGAAGTCCTCGTCCTCACCCTTGGCAGCCAGCTCATTGTAGCGTTCCACCGTGGCAGTGAAAGCATCCACCGGCAGACCCAGCTTTTCTGCCAGCTCTTCCACGGTATCTGCCTCCACGATGTAGCCCTGCTTCTGCAGGTCGTCGTTTATTGACTGCACATAGCCCATGGGGAGCACCGGGTTTGTACCGTTGACATGGGGGTACAGACGGCTGCAGCCGTGGGTGGCAAACTTCTCGCAGTCCTCGGCATACTTGCTGTCCCAAATGGTGCAGTAGGTGTGGTGGGGCTGGCTTGCAGCAGCGTGCAGCACCAGATCGTAGGGCATATACTCGTTCATGAAACGCTCACCGTTCAGGTTCACCTTCAGGAACGGCTGGCTGCCCATCCAGAACAGCACACCATCGCTGGCCTTGCCGTACTCGCCCACCTGATCGGGCTTGATGGCACCACGGTCAAAGATCATGGATGCATGGGTGGTGTCCATGATGGCACCTGCCCACAGGCAGGCCTTGATGCCGTCACCTTTGGAGCCAGGCTTGGAGCAGTTGATGCAGGTCTGCTCCACGCTCTGGGGCTGCAGTGCCTTCATCATGGTCTCGTTGCCGCTGTAACCGCCGCAGGCAAGGATCACGCCCTTGGAGGCATTGTAGCGCACATACTCATCGCTGGCATTCTTGGCGATGAGGCCGGTCACACGGTCGCCGTCCTTTTCCAGCTTGACCATGGTGATCTCGTACTGCACTTCCAGCCCGTCGGCCTCGGCGTGCTTCAACACGGCGTCCATGGTCAGCCGCTCGCTGTATTCCTCGCCATACTGGGTGCTGTGGCCCACATCCAAAACCTCGTAATTGTCGCCCTCGTGCTTTTCGTCGATCTCGTGGCGGAAGTCGATGCCGCTTTCGGCCAGAACATTCGTGAACCAATCCATGGTCTCGCCGCTCTTATCGGCCCAGACCTGTGCCAGACTACGGCGGGTGTAGCCCTGACTCCAGTTGCACAGGTAGCGCACGGCGTCCTTCTTGCTTACGTCATCGCCGTCCTCCTGCTGCTGCTTGGAGCCGCAGGCTGCCAGCGTATCCCGGATGCCGCTGGCCATATCATGACCAAACTTCTCGATGAGGATGGTCTTGGCACCAGCCTCGGCGGCAGCGGCGGCAGCAAAAGTACCGGAAGAACCGGCACCCACCACCAGAACCTCGCAGTCCACAGTCTGCTTGATATCGCTCTCGGCGATCTCCGGTGCCTCACCCAGCCAGTCGGCGGTAGAGGAGGTTTCCTCGGTGGACTGCTGTGCAGGGTTGATGGCACCGCCGCTGGCCTGCTGGATGCAGTCTGCCACAGCGTTCTGCACGGCCTTGCTGGTGACGGTTGCACCGGTCACGCCGTCGATCTGGCTGGTCTGGGCGTTCATGATCTGCTCAATGAGCTTGTCCTTGGCTGCAACGCCGATGCTCTCGGTCTCGCCGGAGAGGTCCAGTTCCACCTTGGTGATGGTGTTGGCATCAAAGGTGACAGTGGCGGTGATCTCGCTCATGCCCTTGGCAGTAGCGGTGTAGGTGCCGGGGGTGTAGATACCGGTTGCACTGGAAACGCCGGAGGCGCTACTGGCTGCATTGCAGGCAGCCAGACCGGCAGCGGTGATACCGCTCATGGCAGCAGCTGCTGCGACCTTCAGAAATCCTTTACGGGAGATCTTTTCCATCATAATTCCTTCCTTTTCTTGCTCGTATCTTCGTATCGACAAAAATCTATTGCCGTTCTTGTTAAAAGTATCACATTTACAAACAAAGAAAAAGAAGATATAATATCCTTATAAGTATCAAGTAAAACTTGCGTTTTGCAAAAAGGAGCACACCATGACCATCCAGCAGCTGCGCTATTTTCTGGCGTTGTGCGAAGATTTGAATTACACCCACACCGCCGGGCGGATGTATCTGTCCCGGCAGGCTCTGCGGCTGAGCATTGCCGCACTGGAAGAAGAACTTTGCGGCAAGCTGTTCGTCAACACCCGCAATCACCTGGCCCTGACCGAAAAAGGCGAGCGGTTCCGGGCACAGGCTGCACCGGTGGTGCAGCAGTTCGATGCCCTGTGCCAGCAGGCCTACCAGGAGATCCAGTCTGCACCGCTGCGTCTGGGCATCAGTGTAGCACTGGTGCCGGACTATCTGCCCAACCTGGGGGAGGTGCTGGAGGCGTTCCGGCAGCAGTACCCCGGTATCCCCTTGGAGCACACTTCCTTGTCCAACGATGAAGTCCCGGTGCAGCTGCAAAACGGCACACTGGATGCTGGACTGGTGATGGATCTAGGCGGCTGTGCCACCGGGCTTGCACGCACTGCCCTTTCCCAGCACACCACCGCCGTCATGGTCTCCCGCAGCAGCCCTTTCTGGGAGCGGATCCATATTTCTCCGGCAGAGCTGGACGGGCAGACTCTGCTGGTGCCCGGCTTTGCCCCGGATGCCCTTGCACCGCTGTGGCAGGCACTGCAGGAAAGCGGCGCACACCCACAGCTGGAGCTAGGCAAGCAATTTTATCAGGTGCTTTACCGCACGCAGGAGCAGAATTGTGTGTCCCTGAACCGTTTTGAGGAAACCTCTCACAGCCAGATGACCAACGTCCGGAATGTGATATTGGACGGTCTGCCGCCCATCTGCGCCGGCTTCCTCCGCCCCAAAAAGCAGCATAACGCCTGTGCGGAGCTACTGTGCCGCTTTTTGCAGGAGAGGTTGAAGTTTTAAAAAAAGAGTGACAGCATTTCATAAAATGCGCGGTGAACGGCTTTAATACTGCTTCTATTTTTTCCTTGGGCCATCTCCAGATAAATGTTAAGCTACATCTGTCTGGCGATCCTATTCGTGATCCTTGGAATCGGCATCAACCTGTGACAGTGCATTTCTCACATCCCTATTTGCTTCTTCCAAAGCCTGTCTGATGGGTTTGTTGTGGCTCCCCATCGCTGCAGCAGTCCGCAGGCGGTTTTGAAAGATAGATCTCCTTCATTTTCTGCTTAACGGCAGCAATAAGAGCGGGGCCTCGCAAAAGCTCTGCTCTTGTTGTCTAAGAAAGTATTGCCATTTCGAGGCAGAAAGAATATACTTATATTAGTAAATTCCAATACTAGGTGGAGGGACTATTATGGCTAGACCAAAAGGAAGCAAGAATGCAGTGCGTACCAAGAAAGCAAATGTTGACTATTCGGCTATTGTTGCTGAAAAGACTACTGCCAAGGAACAAATTGAAACTGAGATCGCTGCGCTGTCTGACAACATCAGCGTACTGAAAGAGCAGTTGAAAAGCAAAAAATCTGCGCTGAAGGTTGCAGTAAAGGAACTTTCTAAAGCAGAGGCAAAAAAGGTTGCAGCCGAAAAAAAGGCCGCAGAAGAATCCAAAAAGGCCGAAGCGGAATCCGTATTGAAAAAGCTGCTTGCCAGCGGTATGTCTGCCGATGAAATTATTGCCAAGCTCCAGTAAACTTTTATGGGAGCCAGCAAGCGAATCTGTCCGAACTGCGGACGTAAAATGAAGCAGCAGTTCATTGGCCTGTTCCATTGCAAATGCGGCATAAGCTGGCGGCGTGATATAGGATTCTTTGAACGCACTCCAGACATGGTGTTCTCACTGGAACGCAAAAAGGTCGGAAATAAAATCAAACAGTTGCCGACGATACGCCATAAGTAAGCAAGACCACCAGCCGTTTTTTCGACTGGTGGCCTTTTTTGTGCTTAATCCTCTGTAATGCCGAGATATTGGTCAATCTCCATGATGCTTTCCCCACTGATCTCAACCAGATCTTCAAAGGGCACTACGGTTTCGCCCATCTGCAAGGTGCGGAACACTGGGTCGATGCGGTCCGCTTTTCCGGTCAGCGTGATGTAGTTGCCCACTGCGGGAATCTCCGGGTGGGCGGTATCCTCTTTGAAATACCGCACTGTGATGGTCATGCCCTTGGTGACCTGCATCAGCCGATCGGACAGAGCCGAC
>OHJS01000424.1_pt1 | contig 28871 bp, 23 predicted proteins | sample 1568661 | NCBI WGS metagenome assembly OHJS01 (sample SAMEA3879603, study PRJEB24766) | human gut metagenome | biome: human-associated habitat; feature: feces | place: USA | collected 1985/1987 | reverse complement strand
TATTGCATATAAACGAATAATAATGTTATATACTGTATACTCGGCATAAGACTTAGAATATACATTAGTAAATGTGAAGCAATCTAATAAAATCATCGTTTAGTTTTGATTGATTATATACATAACTATTCAAACAAAAGCTTATTGCCAATAGGATTTTCAGCTCATATAATATTCTAATTGTCTCATATTAATTTCAGAAGCGCTGCATTTTTAATAGCAAACAACGTTTCATTTAAAAAAATAATATGGCTGTTGACAAATTGGTTTATACCACATATACTTAGTTACATAAGCAACTAACTAAGAAAGCTGGTGATAGGTTTGTTCGAGGCGGATGACGGCCGGCCTTTATTCCAGCAGATCGCGGATTGGATAGAGGAGGGTATAATGAGTGGAGCGTTTAAGGATGAGCAGCAGATACCGTCTACTACGGAGATTTCGGGCGCTTACGGTATTAACCCGGCAACGGTGCTAAAGGGCGTAAACATACTGGTTGAACGCCGGGTAATATACAAAAAACGCGGGCTGGGTATGTTCGTGCGTAGCGGAGCCGCCGAGCTGGTGAAAAAAACGAGGCGGGAGCAGTTCTACGCTAAATTTATTCCATCTTTGATAAAAGAGGCGAAAAACCTTGGCGTTTCAATGGAAGAGCTTTGCTTGATGATACAGAGAGGGTATGAGGTATGAAGATCACAGTTGAGGGGATAAGCAAACGGTTTGGTCAGTTATGGGCGCTTAAAGATATCAACCTTGAGTTTGGTGACAACAAAATATACGGCCTGCTTGGGCGCAATGGGGCGGGTAAAACGACGCTTCTTGATCTGATGGCTGGGCGCATATACCCCAATGACGGGGCGATTAAGTTTGATGGGATGAACACGGACGACGGCGTTACGGGCGAATTGTTTTATATGAGCGCCGCTACGCTTTATCCCGAAGGGATGCGGGTACGGGGCGCGATGGAGTTCGCGAACGCGCTTTACCCGGGTTACGACGCCGCATACGCAAAGGAGCTTTGCGAAAGGTTCAAGCTATCTACGCGCGCGAAGATAAAAGGTTTGTCGACGGGATATAAAACGATATGCAAATGCGTTATCGCGCTTGCAAGCAACGCCCCGTTTGTTGTATACGACGAGCCGGCGCTCGGCCTCGACGCAAACCATCGAATGCTGCTTTACCAATGTATGATCGAGAATTATGCTCAGCATCCAAAAACCATCATTATATCCACGCACCTCATAGAGGAGGCCGCCCATTTAATAGAAGAGGCAGTAATATTGGATAATGGGGCGGTGATTTATCATGCGCCGGTCGAAACGCTGCTTTCAACTGCTTGCGTTATATCTGGGCCGGCTGAAGCTGTGGATGGGTTTTGCTCGGGGTACGACGTATACGGGGAGGAAACGCTCGGCGGATTTAAAGCGAAATATCTGGCGCAAAAGCCGTCGGGGCAAGCGCCTGACGATGTGAAAATCGGAAGGCCGGAGCTGCAGAAGCTTTTTGTTCAAATGACGGGAAGCTCAGACTGGAGGAATAGATTATGAGAATTATACCAGCGCTCAAATATTATGCGAAACACTGGCTTAAAGGCATAGCGGGATTTTTCCCGATTTCCATTTTGGTGTGCCTTTGGATGATGTTCGGCGTCAGAAACCTGTTTGGCGGCGGATTCTCAGGAGACTTCTCCGTACATGGCTGGGATATGATAACGATGGTGTTCGTTTTCGTTACGTGCCTAAACGCTTTTAAGGAGCAGTTTCTGCTGTTTAATCAAAATGGGATCGGACGCAATTCCCAATACCTTGCTTTTGCTGTGAGCCTTATTGCTTTTTCAGTGATAATCGCGGCAATTGACATACTCTTACAGGCTGGTCTTAGAAGCATATCTCCGTACACGTCCGTGTTTGAGCAAATATTCAAGGCCGGGCTTTCGGGAACGGCGGATAGCGGCATAAGCTTGATGTTGACTCAATTTCTTTGGGAGTTCTCCATATTTTTTATGGTGGGCGCAATCGGCTATACCCTGACAAGCTTTATGTACCGATTGAACAAGTGGGGGAAAATAGCATTTTGGTTGGGCGTGGTTTTCGTATTAAACCTCTGGCCTAGGCTTTTCGGGGTGACGTTTAAGTTTGGAACGCCCGGGCTTGCGGGCTATATTTGCGCGGCCATTCTCGTGGGCGCCGGGTTCTTGGCGCTGGCGTATGCCGTTACTTGGCGCATACCCGTTAAGCGCGAATCGGCCGTGGGCTGACGCGGACGCCGCGTTTAAATATCTATGGCGCGACTGGGTTTTGTGCATTATAATTAAGAAAAAGGCTGGCGGCGCTTCCGCCCGTTAACATCGGAGAGCGGCGCTGTCTAAGGAGGTTAGCAATGGGAGTTCCTACGCCGCATATCAACGCGAAGCCGGGTGATTTTGCAAAAACCGTGCTTATGCCGGGCGATCCGCTCCGCGCAAAGTACATTGCGGATAATTATTTTGACAATGCCTTGCTCGTAAATAATGTCCGGGGGGTACAGGGGTATACCGGCATGTACCGGGGCAAGCGCGTTTCCGTCATGGCAAGCGGCATGGGTATGCCGTCCATCGGAATTTATTCTTATGAGCTTTATCATGAGTACGGCGTTGAAAATATTATACGCGTTGGCTCCGCGGGCGCAATCCATCCGGATTTGAAACTGCGATCCATCGTGCTTGGCATGGGCGCGTGCACCAATTCCAATTACGCCGCGCAGTTTGGTCTGCCGGGCGCGTTCGCGCCGATTGCCGGTTATTCGCTGCTAAAAAAAGCGGCGGAGGCCGCGGAGCGCATGGGCTTGCCCTTCATGGTAGGGAATCTTTATTCTACAGATACGTTTTACGACGATTCTCAAAGGCTGGGCGACTGGCGTAAAATGGGCGTGCTGGCGGTTGAGATGGAGAGCGCGGCGCTTTATATGAACGCGGCGCGCGCCAATAAGAACGCGCTATGCATATGTACCATATCGGACTGCCCGTTTACCGGGGAGGAGTTAAGCGCAGAGGAAAGGCAGAAAACCTTTACTCAGATGATGGAGCTCGCGCTGGAAATAGCGTGAATGTTAGATTATCCGCCGCTGATTTATACGGCCTAGAGCCGAGCGCGGCGCGGCTGGGATTCTAGCTCTTGAGAACCGCTCAAAGCGCCGGATATGCGCTAAGGTAAAAACCAAGAGGATGCTCTGGCGCAAGAGTATCTGCGTCTGCCGAACTTAATTTTATCTTTCGTGGCTGTACGGTTGCTGCACGCGTGCCCATAAACGGGCCTGCTGACAAAAGAACGGCGATATGCTGCTAGAAGGGAAGCGTATCGCCTTTTATTTCGTTGGAATCTAAAGGGGCGGCGCTCCTTTTGCAGCCGGCGCTGCGAAGTAAAGTGTAGAGCGATATACATCTGACAGCGCCGCCGTAATATCAAGGGCGTTTCGTGCGGATTTACGATGCATCGGCGGCCGTAAAGGAAAGCCAATAGAGGCGGACAATATATACGAAATCTTCGTTTATCGTTCCTCTTGTAAGCTTCGGTGCATTTGTCACTAAGCGCGACTAAAGTTCCGCTCCGCACCTCGGATGAGGGCGGAGGTATAGAGATAGAGAAAACGAACCACATTTGAAAAGCGAGCCGAAATTTATGTTTGCATATTTAGCCATAATGCAGGTCGAACGCCGCCCCTGTTATCCCCATTTAAAGGATGAAAACAAGAGGATATGTTGCATTTAAGGATATTGTTGCCCTGGATACCTATGTTGCCGTCGCCGTGGACGTATACGGCTTTGACATTATTACGGCCGGGTGACCGAAGCCACCACCACCATGAATAACCCTCTGACGTTGCCGCTCGTTTAATGTTGTTCTCATCTTTCCTTTGAAACCAATACATTTGATTCTTACCTCGGTTTAACAGCTTGGAGCTGCTGTCGCCAAAATACTTGCAAACCGCTTCTTCGATGCTTAACAAAAACACGCTGTCCCGCGTATCCTCTCCGCCCTCTGTCCCATACCAGGGGTTATCGGGGTTTTTGTTTATCACCGAGATGATTCTTGATTGGTCGGCTTCTCTAAATGCATCATAGAACGAACCGTTAAGATATTTTCTTAACGCGCAGTATGCCCATGTAGTATCTCTGTAAACGTCATGGTAAGCTCTTAATTCTATTATACCTTCGGTAATTATTAAAGCCGCATTGTTCTTTATATCAAGAACGCGCCAATCATAACCGCCGAATGGCACTATTGAGCCAATATTAAGCCCTTTCATTGTCCCTCTCCTTAATCGGGAATAGTAAATCAAGCTGCAGGTCTTTCATTTGACCATACTGAACATAATTATAAAAATTCAATGTCTCTTCAAAACCTTGTCCCGCTACGGTTTCAGGCGACGTCCACCGGGGGGAACCCCAGTCATTTTCATATTTATCACTCGCGTTTACCCACGCGCCCAATAAACGCCAGTCTTCAAAATCCCACGACCTTAATACGTGCGCCGCATATAATCCGCCCTTGAAAACTCGTTTTATAAGCGGCGAAGGGATCTCCATATCGCTAGGAACGGACACCCACGTCTCATATATGTGCGAGGGTTCTCCAATTTCGGCCGTCCCCTGAGAGCAGTCGAAACCGAAGCACCGCGCGTCTGGCTTAATGTGTAGCAATCCGCTCTCATCTACAAACTGCTTAATCATGTCCGCCGTTTTGCCTTCGCAGCCTTCACCAGAGGCGTAGGCGGCTGCCACGGTCATGGGCGGAAGGTAAACTATCCGCACATCTTTGTCCTCAAGTTTACTTAATTTATTACTTGCCTGGTTAAGTTGTTCCATTGACTTTTCCTCCTTGAAATGAACTTTTGTGACAGTTAGTGAATCTACAACTTCCATCAAGCTTTCGTCGTCCGGCAGCGCAAACTTCGCGCCCATGAGGTTGAGCTTATCGATAAAAGCTTTGGTGACGCTGCGAATTGTGGACAGCGCGGTAATTTCGTCCTCAATGTCGGCAAGGCTCCGCTCGAAGGCTTCAATTGCAACGCGCGCGTTCGCGCTTTGCAGAACCTCGGCAATCTGTTTGAGCGGTATCCGCAGTTTACGAAGAACGATAATCTGACGCAGACGCATGACGGCCTCGTTATCATATGCGCGGTATGCGGAATTTTCTTGTTTCGCTGGGGTTATCAACCCGATTTGCTCATAATACCTGAGTGTGCGGGTTGAGATAGAGAACAAATTTGATACCTGACTGATGGTTTGCAGTTCCATGAGTATTTTCTCCTTTAAGTATTTTCTCCTTTAAGGGTAGTATAAAGGTTGACGCGACGTCAAAGTCAAGAAACCATTACGAAATATTTCTGTTAAATGAACAGAAAAACAAGCTGCTGCTTGCCGTGTAGATAGTATAAATTTGCCGCGCCTTTTCATTTAAAGTATACTTCCTCTTATATTTGTATCCATTTTACCACATCGATCTAATCTTGTCAGTTTGGTTTTTCCTAGACCTCCGTTTGACAGGCATTTAAGGCTTAACCTGCTGAGAAAAAGGGGCAAGCTAATGCTGTACTTGGTTGGTAATGTTGTAATCACCGAGTTTCGTATAGTAAAGGAGAATGACGGTAGGGGGTAAGGGAGGTTTCTTGTAGATTATCCCTCTGCCTGCAAGTCCTATATGAGTTCCCCGGCGCGCTGGTGACGTCGATAGGCGTTGTGTGTCATCTTACATATTCTGTCATCATTCGATGGGGTTGGACGGAGCTCCATATCGCAAATGTACAGGAGGCTAAAGTATCTAAAATATATTTAAACAGCGGTTTTAAGAGTTGATTTAAGCGTAAAAAACGGCGCAGCTGTAAGCCGCGCCGTTTTCATGTTTTCGCTTCGCCCGTCGATGGCGGTTCATCCTAGATCTAATTCACCAATTTCCGCATCTTGCGGAGTAAAGGGGATTAGAAGCTCCTGCGAGCCTGGTAGCAAGCGTTGCAGTAAATAGGCTTGTCGTTCTTGGGTATAAAAGGAATCTTCGTGCTTGCGCCGCACTGAGCGCAAACGGCGTCGTACATTTCGCGCTCGCCTCCGCGCTGTGTTTTACGGTTGCTTCTGCACGCTCTGCAGCGGGTAGGCTCATTCTGGAAGCCTTTATCCGCGTAGAACTCCTGCTCGCCTGCCGTAAATACAAACTCCGCGCCGCAATCCTTGCATACCAATACTTTTTCCTGGAACATGTGTTGAATCCCCTTGTAAATAAATATTTTGTATTCCGTGCCTCGGCTGACCTGGTTTTTGCCCCCACACCCGCCGACTGGAAGTTTCGCTACCGAGCAAAATGCCTCCCACTACCGCTTCTCTCGGGACTTATGTTCGCAATGGATTGGGCTACATGACGCTACCTTGATAACCAAGACGTGATATGCTGCATAACCATTATCGCAAATATTCCCGGTCGGACTTACTTCTAAGCCGCACCATGCTCATCGGCCGATTAACCGACTTATGTGGATCGTTTCGCCTGCGACTGGCATCGATTTTCAACCACAGACCCGAAACTCGGTCTACGGGATTATTATACGCCGATAAATTTGAAAACGCAACTACATATTTTGGCGGAAAAGGTAGTAATCGTTTAAAAATTGCCATACGCGAAAGCCGCGGCGCGAGTTATTCATGAGCTCATGCGATTAAGGCGCTTGTAAAGACCGAAATTGCTAAGCGCTCAAAAGGCTCAATGGCTGGGCATCTCATCATATTGCGCGCGCGGCCCGCCGATATATTTAGGCCGTGTTCGCGCCATGGTTACGTTAGCTTCGCCGATCCGGCGGTTTTTAGCGTGTATGGGTACGACGACCGGCCGCATATGCATACCGATAAAGGTTCCGCCAATATCAATTCCGGCGCACGCCTGCCCTTTCAGGTCCTCTACGATTACCGGGTCGCTCAGAAGTTCGAGCGCGAGAGAGGCAAACGCGCCGCCCGCATGCGGGTGCGGGCGTACCCAAACCTGAGTGAGGCCGTATTTATTCATACACTCCCGTTCGACAACAAGCGCCCTGTTTAAATGCTCGCAGCATTGGATCGCCAAATAAAGCCCGCGTTCCCGTATCAAGGGAAACACAGCGTCTATAATCGCGCTGGCCGCATCCGAATTGGAATAAGTGCCTATGCAGCGCCCCATTACCTCGCTTGTGGAGCATCCAATAACGACAATATCCTTTTCCCGCAGGGCGGAGGCAGAATCAAGAAGCTCCAGCATGGCCGCTTCAGCCTGTTCCATAATGCTATTCATTAACGTTAACACCTCTTTGTTTTATACTAGCAGCAGTATTATATTCCCCATAGAATGATTTTGCAACACGCAGTAGATATACAGATTCTTCAATTCGTCTTCTGTAAGCGCTATATACCGGACATATATAACAATTAGAAAGATTGATGTCACGTTTAACTGAAAGTGAGGATAAGGAGATCCCCATGCGCTTGACTTTATTACGGCGTATTAAGCGGGCTAAAGGCGGCTTTGGGCCGTTCAGCTAAAAATAGGGTGGAGAACAGATCGGCGGCCGCCTTAATTTGAAGTGAGCGTTATGACAAAATCATTAAACGGCTGGTTTTACCGAACATAAATTTGCCGCTGATAAATATGTAAAACCGATTTCTCAAACATCCGCCCAGGCATCAGGCGAAGCCAATACGCAAGTTTTTGAACCTCCCCGGCGTATTGCAGATATTAGTTGAGCTGATAGGAATAGCTTCCAAAGGGTAATTTTTCACCTTAAGAAGATAAAACGTTCACATACGAAAAAAATCCGTATGCTATAATAACCTATATTGAAGGCGGCTAAAATGGCTTAACTGGCTGCCGAAAAAGGGGGATGTTATGCACGTATGGTTTAGGATATTTTTAATCGTATTTGGGCTTTTTTTAATTTTAGATACGTTTTTTGCCGCCGGCCTGAGCAACATGAACCTCGGCGTAATCATGCCGCTTATCATTGGCTTTCCCCTACTGATTCTCGGAATATTCTACGGCCCTATTACAGGCTGGATGTCAGGCTATACGCTGGGTAAATGGATTAAATGGCTGATGGTGTCCGTATACGGGCTGTTCTTCATATGTTTCTTTATCTGCACATCTATACTTATTTACTATGGAAACGCCAAGCCGGATGAGAACGCGGACGTTATGATTGTGCTGGGGGCGGGGATACATGGCGAGCAGCTTACGCTGTCGCTTGCAGCTCGGCTTAATACAGCGGTGGAATATCTGGAGGCCAACCCTAAAACAACGGTTATTGTTTCGGGCGGGCAGGGGAGCGGAGAGGATATCTCGGAGGCGCTTGCGATGCAGCGTTATCTGCTTCGCCGCGGGGTTGCGGAAGAAAGGATTATAATGGAGGATGCTTCTACCAGTACGGTCGAAAACTTTCGCTTTTCCCGGGGAATTATAGAGGATATATATCCTGGCGATCCGCATATCGTGTTCGTTACAAGTGGATTCCATGTTTTGCGCGCTGGGCTTGTCGCGCGGGCGGAAGGCGTTGAGGCGCAGGGGTTGGGCGCGCCCAGCCTGTGGTACCTGTATATAAACGATTATATGCGTGAGTTTGCGGCCATTGTTCAATACTGGATATCAGGCAAAATCTAACGCGCCCCAAAGATATGCGCATGCGTTTATCATAAAGGATTGAATTGATAGGCGATGAGTTGCCGTATTTTTTGGATAGAAATCGTGTTTTTTCTCATTCCGGAAATTAATTGGATTTTTTATTGATTATTTAGGCGAAATGGTCTTATAAGCCTTTGTAAGTGTTTATAGAACACGCTCGAAGTGTCTTAAATCAAGGGCTTTCCGCATATTTCTGTTTATTGTTTATATCTCTATTAAGGTTGAAAAGTCGGGCACCATTTCAGCACCAAAATTAAGAACAAACACATAAGCATAGGGCGACGTTACCACGCCTACAAGGACAGAATAGAACCATGCTGGATTTACGCTATTATGCTACGCAACAGGGTTCAATAGACCTTGCAAACAAAGGCTTTACAGGCACTAAAACTGATAGGGCAAGGCATTTCCTCGAAAAAAGCTCAGTACCGCGTAACATTTTTATGAGGGGAATACCATCCATTCCTTATTCTAAAACATTTCCATACAAAGCGTGGGCAAGTGAAAAAGTAAAGGAAATACCGCCGCATCCAATGAAATGTTACAAACAATCACAGTACAATGATGGGTGTAAAAATTCCGTAGCAAGCATAGAAACAGGGTATCCTTTCCGTAAAATGCACTGCATTTTCGCTTATTGGGAATATCCCAAACCCTTTATAAACAAAAGTATAAATCCTAAATCTCGTACCTTGTTCCATGTGAAAGTAACAGTCCATCTGTTAATTTCACACATATGATTATTGTATTCTCATCATCGAAATTATTATGTCCATTATCTATCCATTCAGAAAATACATTTTTCAACTTCTCGGCAATCATGTGATTTTCTTCTCTCCCAAAATAACCTAAATTGATACCTCTTCCATGTGCTGTAAACCACTCGGCAGCTATTCCAATAGTAGAATTGTTCTCCATATGTTTCATTTTATTTGAAAGTGCATGTGTAATAATATAAAATGCACCATTCTCATAATAGGCATTTACGTATCGCACATAAGGCACTTCGTTTTCTACTGTTGCCAATGCAATAATGGTATCTTTTCCAAAACGTTCAGTCATTATTTTTTCAGCTTTTTCACTCAAATTTTTCACAAGGTCATCTCCTTCGCAACTTACGATTTATAAATGTCTGGTTAAAATTATACCACTCAAGTATGCGGTTTCCTATCTTATTTGTACTCATTTCCTCGGAATAGCATAGCCAGCCTCCTTGCCAATGGTCGACATAAACGGGTTTCGCCCGCCGTTGACAAGTATGTCTGCCGCTGCTTATGCGGCAGAAAGAGAGCGGAAGTAACGAGTGCTTTCGCCCTTACATAGTATGGTATTTCTTTTTTTTCGCTCATTTTTATAAACGCTTTTTTGCGTAAATAGTGGAGCACCAATTTTACAGAATGTGACTAAAAAATAGCAGTTATGCATACATGGTTTATAGTTTTTTAGCGTAAAAGCCTTCTAAGTATGCATAACCGTATTCGTTTCAGTTCCGATCATTTATCACAATAGTTTATGATCAATCGAGTAAAAACATCTATTGAACGCCGTCAAAAACGCCTGTGAAGAGGATTTGGCCGCCGCCCGGGGTTGGCGCGTAAAGCACCAGCGCAAAAGGTTTATCGAAATATAGATCTTTTCCCCCTTTGTCAATTTTGGAAGAGCTTTCTCGGTCGGCGGACACGCTGTTTAATGCAGAACCGGTAACGCCAACCTCCAACGAGGCTGCGTGCAGAGCGCCGCTCAGGGCGGTTTTTTGACCAAGCAGGGTATTGGTGAGCGCCTCTTTATCAAAAAGCGAGTCCATTCCCAACGCGCGCAACGTATCCGCAAGGCTCGTCTTGGTGTTAAGCTTAAAGGAGGGGATATGCATTTTAAACGCACCGTTCTTAAGGTTGGAGGTTATATCGGCAAAGCGCGTAGCGTTCATACCGGACATCATTTTTGTTACGTCGCCGTCTTTGGGAAGCATTAGCATCAACCTGCCTCCGGTTAAATAATCCAGGCATAACGCCTGAAGCTCCCCATCCTCATAGTACGGCAAACTTGTGCTTGAGCGGACCATGAATTCCATCTCCTTGTCGCCGCTCGTTCCATGAAACGCCTTTTTCTCGACCAAACTCGGATCAAACGGCGTTTTCCATTGGTCTGAGAAATAGGCGCTGGACGCAAGAAGCAGGCTGGCGCTGGGATCCCATTCGTCAATTAAAGATGGCACGTAACCGTCCGTTTTTTTGTTTACCCATTTATTGATAGCGTCCGTACCGGATACGGCGGCGGCTGCGTTAATAATATCCATATGGTATTTCTCCGTCAGATCGCCGCCAAAGGGCTCCGCCAACGCTTCTTCAGAACCCAAAACAAGGGCGTTCGCCATCTGTATGGAGCCGGATTTCTTTGAGAGCTTTATACTGTTAATTAAGCTGTTAAGGACGTTAAAATATCCGTATTCAGCGTCCTCTTCACTTTCAAATTTTAAGCTTTTGAGGATTTCCCCCCGCGTAAGCTCGTCCGCCCCGGCGATAATCGCGCGTACGGCGGAGAACACGGCATATGGCGAGGCGATATAGCTGCCTTCCCCTTGTCTTATAAGCTCAGCGTTAAGCAAAAACGCGAAATCGTTCGCAGCGTTAACGGCAGGTACGCTCTTATCATCAATTTCATATTTCGTTTGACCGCCAACGTATTTTTTCTTAGCGTCGGTAGACGGTCCGTTCTGCTGCTCCGGCGTCGGCTTTATTTCGCTATTGGCAGGCCCGCAGCCAGGCAATGTAACAGCGCACATCATTATGACCACAGCAAACAGAGCTATACGTCTGATTAATACTGAAAAACCTTTCATGTTACGGTAAAACCCCCTTTTGGACTAAAACAAGTATAGCATGCAGCGGATATTAAATCAATGAATGCGGGCCGGCCGCCCATAAGCATAAATAAGATAAAACGCGTTAACCGTAGGGAAGTCTTCAATCAACAAGCTTGTGGATGCCGGGTGTTTCGGTATTTTTCGCAAAACGGAACCCCAGTTATTTTAATCGGGATACTTCAATATGGATGTTTTGTACGCTGAATATTGTTAGGTAAGGTTCACTCAGCCCATTTTCCCTGACAAGCGGGAAACATTTGGTTTTATATTCGATAGACGGTAAGTTCCGACAAACTAAAGCGCCGAAGTTCAGGCATAAAAAAAGGGCCTATTGGATAAAGGATTTCTTATCCAAAGCTGCCCGAATCTTGTGGAGGCGCCACCCAGAATCGAACTGGGGATGAAGGTTTTGCAGACCTCTGCCTTACCGCTTGGCTATGGCGCCGTGTGGAGCGGGAAACGGGGCTCGAACCCGCCACCTCCGCCTTGGCAAGGCGGCGCTCTACCGAATGAGCTATTCCCGCATTTGGTGCCTCAGAGTGGGGTCGAACCACCGACACAGGGATTTTCAGTCCCTTGCTCTACCAGCTGAGCTACCGAGGCAGGGGTAAATGGCGACCCGGAGGGGGCTCGAACCCCTGACCTCCAGCGTGACAGGCTGGCATTCTAACCAACTGAACTACCGGGCCGTATAAAACTGGTGGGCCTTCAGGGACTCGAACCCCGGACCAATCGGTTATGAGCCGACCGCTCTGACCAACTGAGCTAAAGGCCCCCGCGAGTCGAAAAATTGGTGACCCCTAGGAGACTCGAACTCCTGTTACCGCCGTGAAAGGGCGGTGTCTTAACCGCTTGACCAAGGGGCCACAAACATGGTCGGGGTGAAGGGATTTGAACCCCCGACCCCATGCTCCCAAAGCACGTGCGCTACCGAACTGCGCTACACCCCGTTCGCATGTCACAATTGCGACGCATACTAATATAACCTATCGCCGCTTCATTGTCAACATTTTTCTTAAAAATTTTGGATACTGTGACCCCTGTAAAACTCACGGTTTCGAGCTCCTGTTTTGCTCAGCCGTTATTTTATTTTTAAAACAAATCATATTGCCGCGAGCGCTGGTTTTGTCCCACCTACTACGCCGCGCCGCTATGATAATACTCGTCATTAAGAAATTATACTACTTGTATTTTAGCTCGTCAATTTCATTATGGCTGTCACCGGTTATAATAACATGTTTCCCCCACTTCTCTGGCAATTGCATATAATCATTTGCTATACAATACGTTGTTTCAACTTATACCGCAAAAAAACCTACGACTCTTGTAATCAATAAACAGAAAAAGAAATAAACGCGAAACCGTCATATTTGAACTTAGCCCCTCCAGCATTTTCCGATTTCATCAAACTTGTCCAGCAAAGTAAGAGACGAGTTTGTAATTCACAGCCAAAACGCTGAACAAGGGCTGTTTTCACAGATGCGCGCCGATAAAAATTAAGCGGAGAATCTGACCGCTTCATGTTTTGTATTATACAGCCTTTTATCAGCTAATAGTTCTCTGATTAGCAAAGATGTTTCGCAGCCCTGCATTGCTATGCTATAATATATATACACGGCATCGAGTAAATGAAAGGCGTTATTTTATACATGGGAACGCGCGAGATAACCAAAAAACAGGCCGCCCGCTTCATGCTTCTCAAGCACGGGCTTATCGGCCCTTATCGTTTTGAGGGCAAGGGCGGCGTGTTGGAATATATCCGCCAGGCGGGTTGTATCCAATATGATCCCGTCGATGTGTGCGGTAAAAACCCGGAGCTTGTGCTTCAATCGCGGGTAAAGAACTTTAAAAAAGAAGCGCTTTACGATTTGCTGTATAAGGACAGGCTTTTGATAGATTATCTTGATAAAAACCAGGCTATCTTCCTAACATCGGACTGGAGATATTTTGCGCGAACGCGCATGGCACATATGCAATCAGGCCCCAGCGTCGAGCAAATAAACGCCGTCCGCGATGAAATATTGGATATTATCGATAAAACCGGGCCTGTATCATCCTCCGAAATCGGGTTTAACGGCAAGGTTAAATGGTACTGGAGCGAAACCAGGCTGGCGCGCGCCGCGCTCGAGTCGCTCTATTACCGGGGCGATATTATCATTCATCATAGAAAAGGGACGATAAAGTATTATGATCTTGCCCGCAAGCATATCCCCGAGCGGGATTACGCGGCCCCCGACCCGTATCCTGAGGATATGGATCATATTGCCTGGCATGTAAAGCGCCGTATAGGTTCTGTCGGCCTATTATGGAACCGGGGCTCGGATGCATGGCTCTTAGTTAGGGGCATGAGCGCAGCGGCGCGTGAAAATGCGTTTGACAGGCTAATCAGCCAAGGGCAGATTGCCGGGCTGCGTGTATCGGGCTTGAAGGAGCCGCTGTATTATTTGGCGTCCGATTCGGATTTACTCGAGCATGCGGCCGATTCCGCCGCGCTTAAGGGGCGCTGTGAGCTTATCGCGCCGTTGGACAACATGATGTGGGATCGCAAGCTTATTAACGCCTTGTTTGATTTTGATTACAAGTGGGAGATTTATACTCCACTTGCGCAGCGGCAATACGGCTGTTATACGCTCCCCATCCTCTATGGCGACAGGCTGGCGGGGCGCATAGAGACGGTTGCTGAGCGTAAAAGCCATGCGCTGGCGATAAAAAACCTGTGGCTTGAAAACGGATTCAAGCACACTAGTAAGTTTCAAACGGCATTGGAGCGTTGTGTTTCGCGTTTCGCAGCCTTTAACGGCTGCGCGGGATCGATAACGGGTTGGTAAGGCGCTCAGCAGGCGCGTTGAGTAAGGCGAACCGCTTTTATAATGCCGCAAAAATACCGCTTTATATAACGGGAAAAGCGCAATGCGATGGAATGAAATGTTTCTTCAAACATTACGCCCACTTTGAAACAGATTAAGAGTTAAACCCGTCCGCTCCTTTGGAGCATGATATGGAACATAAAGTAGAAGAAGAAAGGGAAAAGCCTCTGTACCACTTGCCCGAAGCCAAGCCGCTTTACGGTTTTAGTTATTGCCTCCGAGAAAAATCAAGAAGGAGCTTAAGGCATGTATCCATACCTTAGGCAAGGATGTCCGATGCGCGTATTTTGATACAGCCTTCCTGAACGTAGGAAAATAGCTGTTTGTTGAAGTGAACAGAGCGGACGCTTAAAGATATTATAAAGCTTATTATTATCCGTAATATGAAGCAGGGAGGCGAAAATTCCCAACATTTAATGTCTGGCCGGCATCGCGTATGCTCCTTATGCAATAAGCCTTGGCGTGATGGACACGCAGCAGATAAGCTTCATGCAAATTAATAGTGTCAACACATCTTTACGGCGGAAACACGCAAGATAAGCGCGCATAGTGATAAAGCGTGTAGAATCGGGGAACCTTATATTTGTGCGGTTCAGCGTTAAACGCGCATGGAAACAGCTATCCGCCAACCGCAGTTTAATACAACATCCTCTCCAGTTGAAAGGGAGCTTATATGATAAAACGTTTTTTAACAATGCTTATAGCGTTCACATTTGTTTTTATATGCGCATGCGGGCCCACCCCGTCTCCATTGCCCGCGCCAACCCCCGCAGAGGACGGCAAAACCATTTGGTTTACGGATTCCGCAGGGCGCGGCGTTCTCGTCCCAAAAACTATAAATCGTATAATCCCTTCAGGTATCAGCGCGCAAATTGTCCTGTATTCGCTCGCCCCGGATTTGCTCGCAGGCCTGGCTGAGCAATGGCCGCCTGAAGCGGAGCCCTTTATTGAAACAGCATACACGGGCATGCCTGTCGTCGTAATCGATGAAAATACGACGCATGAAAATATATTGGCCGCAAATGCCCAGATAATAATCGATATCGGCTTTACGCAGCCGTCAACCGCCGCAAGCATGGACGCGGCGGCGGCTAAAACAGGGCTGCCCGCAGTGCATATCTCATCCTCTATTGAGCAAATGCCCGAAATGTACAGAACCCTTGGCGCGCTGCTGAACCGGGAGGACAGAGCCGAGGAGCTGGCCAGGTTTTGCGAGCGAACGCTGGACGCGGCGCTAAAATCAGCGGCGTCCGCCGGGGAGAACGGGCGGCTAAGCGTGCTTTACTGCCTGGAAGAAGGCGGACTAAGCGTAATGCCAAGAGGCTCTCAAGAAAGCGCGGTAATCGATATGCTCGCCGATAATTTGGCTACGGGCGAAACCCCGCCGTCAGGCATGGGCGTACCCGTGAGCATGGAACAGATGCGTAATTACGATCCCGATGTGATTTTTTTCGCGCCTGAGCACACATATGAAAGCGTCGCGTCGGATCCTGTTTGGCATGAACTTAAGGCGGTGCAGAGCGGCAGGTACTATGAAATCCCGCTCGGTCCCTTCAACTGGATGGGCTTTCCACCCTCCATTAATCAATACCTTAGTATGTTGTGGGCTGCTAAGCTTCTTTATCCACAACATGCGGCTTATGATTTATACTCCGAGGTATCCGATTTTTTCAAGCTGTTTTACCGGCATGAGCTCACAAAGGAGCAGTATGATCTGCTTACAGCCAATTCTCCGACGCCGAACAAGTAAGCACGGACTCTAATCTGAGTTACATTATCCTGCTTCGCCGTTATTAGACCAGCGCAAAAATCTAGCGCCGTTCTCTTTGATTTTCCGAATTTAGCGTTTTCCGATATGAAGATGTTTAGCCTTGTTCGCCTATTACATGACAAGGCTACTATACGTCGCCTTCTTCGCGTTTGCGTTTGGGAAATCTATCTAGTAAATAACATGATTTAAAGCTCGTCGTAGAATTTTCTCAAAAGCGCGCAGGATTCGTTCATTAAAGCCGCCTCATCCTTGTCAAGCGGAAGGGAGATGATTTGCTTTATTCCCATGCGGTTGATAATGCATGGCGCTCCCGCGTATACATCCCGCTCCCCATACTCTCCGTTAAGCGGCGCGGATACGGTAAGTATGCTGTTCTCGTTGGCAAATATAGCCCGCGTTATGCGCGTTAAGGCCATGCCGATGCCGTAATAGGTGGCTTGCTTGGCGTTGATAATAACCTGAGCGGAATCCTTTACCTGGCCGCTGATTTTCCTTAGCTCATCCATACTCAATACGCCCGCAGCGCAAAGGTCGCCAACGCGTTTAGCCGCTATCATGGCCTGTGACCAGGGTACGAACTCGCTGTCGCCATGCTCACCCATGACATAAGCGTGTACATTCTTCGGATTTACCCCGACATGTTCTCCAAGCAAATATCTGAGCCTGGCCGTATCAAGCGATGTTCCGCTTCCGAGCACACGGTAATCCGCAAAGCCCGAAATATCGCGGACAATGCGCGTCATGATATCAACAGGATTGGTCGCTACTAAAAAAATGCCTCTGAACCCGGATTCCAGTGCAGGCCCGACAATGCTCTGAAAGACCCGCGCGTTCCGCCTGAGCAGATCTGTGCGGGATTCCCCTGCTTTTTGCGCAACGCCGGCGCACAGCACGGCGATGTCGGCGTCCGCGCAATCCTCATAGCCTCCGGCATAAATTTTCATGCTCGACTCCGCAAACGCCAGCCCGTGATTAAGGTCCATCGCTTCCCCCTTCGCCCGGGCCTGATTGATATCTATGAGCGCAAGCTCGTCCGCCGCGTTCTGATTAAGCATAGCGTAAGCATAGCTCATGCCCACCATTCCCGTACCAATTAGCGCAACTTTTCGTTTATCGTGTATCATGCTTGCTTCTCCCTTAATGACGTTACGCTTAATCATTTGAATATAACCGGGTTTCTATGCGCGATTGAGCGCGCGCTTTTCACTTATATTTTCGGCCTATTCTGGATTTAACCCCCTCCATATGCTATACTGCTACAAACCGGCGAATGTTTGCATGATTGGGCCTTTATGCGCAGGCTGAACCGTTTGCCACGAAGCCATCCATTTATTTCAGAGGTAATTGATATGTTTATAGCGGATTTTCATATCCATTCCAGATATTCAAGGGCGACCAGCAGGGAATGCATACCCGAGGTACTCCATTACTGGGCCTGTCGCAAAGGCATCGCGCTGATCGGCACAGGGGATTTTACCCACCCGGCCTGGCGCGGTGAATTGAAGGAGAAATTAACGCCGCTTGGTGACGGGTTATACGGCTTAAAGCCGGAATTGAGGCTCGCAGCGGCGGGTCCGAATTGCGGCACGCCGCTGCCTCGCTTTATTATAACCGGGGAAATAAGCTCCATCTACAAAAAAAACGGCAGGGTGCGCAAGGTGCATAACCTGATTTTGCTGCCCAGCCTGGAAGCGGCCGAAGCGCTTGCGCTGAGGCTGGAAAGCGTCGGCAACCTCCATTCGGATGGTCGGCCAATTCTTGGGCTCGACAGCCGCGATCTACTGGAGATTACGCTGGAAACCGCCCCGGGCGCGATGCTGATTCCCGCGCATATCTGGACGCCGCACTTTTCCCTTTTCGGCGCTTATTCCGGCTTTGATCATATCAAAGAATGCTTTGAGGATTTAACCCCTTTCATTTATGCGTTGGAAACCGGCCTTTCGTCCGATCCGCCGATGAATCAGCGGTTGTCCATGCTGGATTCTTACGCCATGGTATCCAATTCCGACGCGCACTCGCCCGGTAATCTTGGCAGGGAGGCGAACCTGTTCAATACGGAGCTGTCATATCCCGCAGTTACACGCGCGCTGCGCGAGAACGATATGGACGCCTTTTACGGAACCATTGAGTTTTACCCTGAGGAGGGGAAATACCATTATGACGGGCATCGCGCGTGCAGCGTATGCTTTAAGCCCTCTCAAACGCGGTCGGCCGGAGGCGTTTGCCCCGTATGCGGTTCAAGGATTACGGTCGGCGTTCTGAACAGGGTTGAGGCGCTCGCCGATCGCGCCGAGGGGTATATGCCGAATAAAGCCCGGCATTTCGAGAGCCTTGCCCCGCTTACCGAGGTAATCGCCGCTTCCACCGGGCTTTCCGCTAAAAGCGTGCGCGTGAGGGCACAGTACGATGGGCTTGTGGATAACATCGGTCCCGAGTTCCATATACTGCGCGAAGCGCCGCTGGAGATTATTAGCCGCCAAGCAGGCCCCTGTATAACCGAGGGTATACGGAGGCTCAGGGAAGGCAAGGTGGCGTTAACCCCGGGGTACGACGGAGTATACGGAAAAATAAAAATTCTTGATAAAGACGAAATCGAAAAGCTTACGGGCCAGGTCGCCTTCTTTTCCGGCGCCCGTCAACCCGTGGAGAAAGTTCATAAGGGCGGGAAAACCCTCAAGGATGCGCATATGCTGGAAAAGGACGCGCTTAAGCTGGAGGCGGGGCCGATACCGCTTCCGCTTCCCACCCCCCGTTATTCTGCGAATAAAACAATCGATTTAAGCGAGGAACAGGCGCAGGCTGTAACTATTCGGGACGCGGCGGCTTCCGTTATCGCCGGGCCGGGTTCGGGTAAAACCCGAACGCTGGTGGAGCGTATCGCGTATCTTGTTAAAAACGCCCGCGTCCCTCCGACTAAAATCACGGCGGTTACGTTTACAAACCAGGCCGCCGCGGAAATGCGCGAAAGGCTTGAAACCCGTTTTGAAGACAAAAAAACCGTGAAGGCCATGACCATCGGCACGTTTCATTCCATCTGCCTCAAACTGCTTAAGGACGCGCGGCCCGGAGAGTTTACGGTGTTGGATGAAACCGGCGCGGCGCAGGTGATTAACGATGTTATCGGGCAAACGGGATCAAAGGCGTCGCCGCGTGCGGCAATGCGCGCGATATCGTTGATAAAAAACGGGGCAAAGCAGGAACATACGGACGATCCCGATGAAATGAGCGAACTCTACTTCCATTATCAAGCGCGGCTCAAAGAGATGAAGGCGCTTGATTTTGACGATATCCTGCTTGAGGCGCTTCGCCTCTATAAAGACGAGGACGTAGCCGCAGTACGGTTTGCCCGCCGCGTTTCCTGCCTTTTAGCGGATGAGTTTCAGGATTTGAACGATACGCAGTACCGGCTTTTTCAGGAGTGGGCGCGTCATGCTTCAAGCGTATTTATCATCGGCGACCCGGATCAGGCGATATATGGGTTCCGTGGCGCATACCCCGATTGCTTTGACCGGTTTTATATGGATTTCCCGAACGCGCGGGAGATACGCCTTTCCAAAAATTTTCGCTCAACGCCCCAAATCATCGAATGCGCCCTGCCGGTTATCTCCCGACTTCCCGGTAAAGAACGCGCATATACGTCAGCCAAGCAAGGCGGCTGCATGCCGCGCCTGATTAAAGCGCCGGACGCGTTCTCAGAAGCGCTCTTTATCGTGAAGGAAATTAACCGGCTTATCGGCGGCGCGGATATGCTGGATGCGCACCTTTCCCCGGCGGGCGGGAGGCGGCCCCGACGAGGCCTCGCGGATATCGCAGTTTTGTACCGCACGCACCGACAGGCCGCGCTTTTGGAGGAATGCCTTCAAAAAGAAGGCATCCCCTATCAGGCCTCCGGCCGCGAGGATTATCTTTTGGACCCGCAAGTTCAAAGGACGCTAAGCTTTTTTCGCTTTGCGCTCAATAAAACCAGCGCGGCAGCATACTCACTTTGTATGCGGCTTTTCGGCGTCCCGGAAGAAATGTGCCGCCGGGAGGCGGAGCAATATCCGAACGCTCAAGTGGATCCGGATTATTTCCGCCGTCTGGCACAGCAACAGGAGCATTCGGCTTTAGGACGTTTAGCGGCTCTGGCACTCCATTACCTGCCGCGCGCAGCGAAGGAAAAACCGTTGAAACTTCTTGAATCGTACGCCGCGGACACGGGCGCGGCAGGCCCATGCATGGATAAGCTCTTTAGAGCCGCCCTTCTCCATAAAAGCACGGCCGCTTTCCTTCAAACCCTGGCTATCGGCGTGGAGGGTGATATCGTGCGCAGCTCAAGCAAGCGGTATACGCCCGATTCGGTTTCCCTCATGACGCTGCACGGATCAAAGGGGCTTGAGTTCCCGGTGGTGTTCCTTTGCGGCCTGAGGCAGGGGCTTGTTCCATTCGTGCGCGAAGGGGCGGCGTGCGATATTGACGAGGAACGGAGGCTATTTTACGTGGGCATGACAAGAGCCGCCGACGAGCTGTACATGACCTCGGTACCGCCCGCCTCCGCATTTTTAGCCGACGTCCCGCCAGAATCGGTACAGACGGAGGAGGCGTACGCACGCGGCCGGGCGGACGCAAAGCAGCTGAGTTTTCTTTTGGGCTCGAAGCCGAAAAAGAGTTAGCGAGGTTATAATTGATATATAAAAGCTTTAAATTATCATGCAGCGGCAAGCTAAGCTGCTGTTCGGTTAGCAAATGCGTTAAAGCGGCATGCATTTAATCGCTGGATTTATGCATGCCGCTGTTTGTTTCGTTGTCCAAATCATTATCCAGCACACGTTTGGCCGCTTTAGGGTTTATCGCTTCAATCCAGCCGCTTTATTCCGCCTTAAGATGCTTTACTATTTCCACCTGCGTTGACTGGTACGCAAAGATAAGGCTGAACGAAACGGAAAGGAAGAACGCGCAAACCGCGAACATGGCGGCGGAATACCCCGTGAGATAAACCGTCCACTGAACGTTAAACGCCACGCGCTGGATGAATTTATAGATAACCGCCATATTCACCGTGAGCGCGATGGACACGAGTATGTTTGCGCCCATCACCAGCATGCCTTCATAGAAAAACTGCTTTACAATATCCCGCCTGCCCGCGCCTATAGCCCGCTTAACGCCGATTTCAAAACGCCTTTCATTGAGCGCGTTCTTAAAGCTGCTGTACAGGTTAACGCCGAGCAGCAAAAACAATATCAGCGCCGTTACGCCCTTGATGAAAACCTGGCTCCGTATTTCCTTCACGGCCTCCTCCTGCTCTGTATAGGGGAAGGCGCCGCCAATGCTCAAATCCCTCGTTAGCCGGTTTATCCCGCGGATATTGTTTTGGGAATAAACGAGCATATTCCGGTTGGCGTAATCGGAGTCATAGGATTTCGCCGCCTCCTGCGATACCCAAACAGATCCGTACCCCGCCGCCGTTCCATCCTCTTCTATGCTCACTGAATTCCCGGAAATGCTTTCCATCACGCCGGTTACCTTGAACGACGATAACGCATCTTTCCCGTCCGCCGTTTTTATGGGTAAAACCAGGTTAAGGCTTTCCTCCCCGTCCCCGCCCAGCAGCCGGTACAGGTTTTCATCCACCAATACCTGATCGGGTGCCGTAAGCGCGCCGGAACCCTTGAGCGGCTTGACGCTTTTTAATATCAGCGATAATTGATTATCGAAAAACGCCCACATGGTATTGGGGACATAATATATTGTAACATGTAATTTGTCGCCATATTGCGTTAGCGTTTCACTTGAGCTATAAAATTGATAATAATACGTATCTTCCATTTTATCCAGCTCGTTGGAAAGCAGCTGGTACCGCTGTGACGTCACATCATCCCCGGCGGAATTATAACCGAACGCGACCGAATTAAGCAGCGCGATATTGGGCGATACGCTCATTATCTCCTTATAGCGGTTGTAGAGGGTTGAGTCCGACATTACGAAAAACGCCAGCAGGAACGTGAAGGATAAAATTATGGTAACCGACAATAGCATATAGCTGAGCCGGTTTTTAACCACCATCGTCATGGCGTGCCCGCCCGCTTTATGTTTACTTTTCATTAAGCACCCCGTCCTTTAGCTCCAGCACGCGCCCGGCGCGCCTTGCGACCGCCGCGTCATGGGTTATAATCACAACGCCGCGCCCTTTCTCACGTTCAGCCGAGAGAAGGTTCAATACCACGTCCCTGTTTTCCTCATCCAGATTGCCGGTCGGCTCATCCGCGATGATAAGCTGCGGGTCGAGTATCAGCGCGCGCGCAATGGCCACGCGCTGTTTTTCGCCGCCGCTTAGCACGTTTACGGAAGTATCCAAAAGCGCTTTTATATCCAAAAGCCCGGCCAGCTCCGTCAGGTTATCGGGTCCGCCCCGGCTGTAAAGGAGCGGCAGCTGGATGTTTTCCCGGCAGGTCAGCGTTGGTATCAGGTTGTACGACTGGAATATAAACCCGATGCTGTTCAGCCTGAGCTGAGAATAATCCCTCCCCTTTTCAATCTTTTCGCCGTTGAACGCATAGCTGCCCGCATCAAACCCTTCCACCAGCCCCAGTATGTTCATCAGGGTGGATTTGCCGGAGCCTGATTTGCCTACTATGGCGATATAATCCCCGTTCCGCACACTCAAATCCACGTTCCGAAGCACGGGGCGTGTGTAGGCTTTTTGTACGCCCTTGAGTTCAATATTCAAATGCTTCATATCAAATTCGTTTCGCCCGCCTTTTCTTTTACAGGTTTATTACGCGCCCATAAATTTTGAGTAGCCCGGGTCGCACATCCAACCCTCCTCAGCGCCGGTAATGCTTATCATATTCCCGTTGCTGATACCAACCTTGACCTCGGACTCGCCGATCACCTCGCCGTTTTGGCGTACCCTGCGCACATAATACGGCCCCTCCGCCTCCTTCTGGTATACGCATGCCTTTTCAACAGTCAAAACGCCCTCGTATTGAATACCCGTATAGATTTCAATTTCAGCGCTCTGCCCGTACAAAAAGCTCCCGCCCGTAACGGTAAAAAGCGCCCTGCGCCCATTCTCCTCCACAATGTTGGATAGGGATACGAGCGTGGCCGTTAACCCGCCGTCTGCCTCATAGGTTTTGCCCTGCTCAAGTTTTACGGCTGATTCACCGACGTAGCATTCTAGCGAGAGCTCCTCCAGGTTCAGTAGCCGGATATATCCTCCCGCATATGCCGAAAGTTCCTTGACGACGCCGTTGCAGGGCGCGGTAATCTCTTCGCCGTCAACAGTCGCCAGCGCGTCGCCCTTTTGCACCTCGTCCTCAACGGAAACCAGCGCGCGCACCTCGCCCTGCCCGATATCGATAAACACGCCGGCGTCGGAAATAAACGTGCCCTTCACCTTTATCACCTCGCGCAGGGTTCTGCGCTCAACCGGCGTCGGCGTGCCGTAGGATCGCTCGACGACCTTTATCACCTCCTGCTCGTACTGCCCGGTTTCCAGATACGACATATACGCCAGCAGCAGCAGCGGAACCAAAAACATGACGGCCCCAATGACCCAAACAGCCCTTTTCACCCGGTTACCTCCTCCCGTACGTCTAACCTGTACGTTCAACATAGTATGCAGCCTTATCCCTGAGCGTTAATCTTATCCTGATACTCCTTTATGGGGAACAGATAATCATAATAATACGGCTTAAAATCCACGCCGTCCTTCATGGCCGCCAATACGGAGTAGGCGTCGCACCTGAAGCGGAACAGCGCTTGGTATATGCTGCCATAAGCCTCGCCGCCCACCTCGTAATTCATTTTGATGTGATAAGCCGTTGAATACCAGATTTTCCCGATCATTACGGGATCCTTAATCACCAGGTTTGCCGAAACGGAAGAACCCTTTGGGATGGTTATCTCCTTCCCCGCGGTCCATTCAATATCCATCACCGATCCGCCGTTTTCGATTTGCAAGCTTGCCCATTCAACCTCGGCGCCTCCCCCGATAATATCAAAGCCCTTAATCACGGTTTCCTCGTCGAAGGTAAAGCCAAATGCATGATTGATTTTTATTTTTCCCTTATCATTTGGATTCAGGTTCATATCAAAAGCCGCCAGGCTGTCCATTGATACGCTTTCAGATCCATTTAATTCAGTCGGGGTGGTATAATTCAGCTTAATCTCTCCCACATCGACAACGTATTCACGCCCATTAAGTGTAAGCGTAATTTCGTTTATGGTTTCGTTTTTATCCAGCCCTGAAGACATATCAAAGTTGACAGTCGCTTTATAACAGTAAATTTCAGGCGTCTCCATCGCGCTCATGGCCTGATAAGCCTCCGTATATTCGTCGCGGTAATCATGATATGGCTGATAGATTTTATTCTCTTTTTGATACAGCTCCTGATCCATCTCAAAAAGGCGGTACATCTCCTTCCAGTCCACTTCCTGATAATTCTGGAATACGTAATAGGGAAACTCCTCCACTTTTTCAGAACCCTCATCTTCACCCCCTTCAGCGCTTATAAAAAATTTATAAGGCGTTTCAATATCAATGCTCGCCGAAGCCCCCTCCATATCCAGCGGCTCGGCCGTGACAATGTTAAACGCAAAGAACCTTCCGGGCGACATGGATTCATAGAACGTAATATGAAAATCCCCAGTGGGAATAAGCACCTCACCGCTCTCAAGCTTTGACGGGTATTTCAAGCCTTGTGTTCCAGCGCCCTCCCCGCATGCTGAGGCAAGCGTAGTAATCAATAGCATTATAGTAAGAATAATCGCATTTATTTTGTTATTAGGCTTTTTGTCTGTCATACTAATTTATTCCTTTCAGAATATTTGTTACGTATAATTTACAATTATCTAAATTTAGAAAACCTTAAATAACAGCCTCCAAAGTATAAAGAATTCTGTTCCAAATTGATCTAGATTTCACTGCCATAACACAAGGTTAGGAAGGTGGGCAGTTTGATACTTATGCGTATTTTTCTAACTTATAGTATGCATAGTTTTTATCAGGTGCATACGCAATAGTAATACGGTTAACAAACTGTGGTTCCAGAGTGTATGTTTCATAATAAACCTTACTGCCCGGGTAACAGGTCGTAATACGGTATAAGCCTGACGCTGTTGAAGGCGCTATTGTATAGGATACACCTGCTGAAACCTATGCCATTGATAAAGTCGCAACTAGAATAAAAATAGATATTAACCTCTTCATTTATCAAAATCCCCCAATTAATTAATTTATACCCACCTTCTCTTACTTTAAGGATATCTTAAATGGTAGTATATGTCAATATACATTTTTATGACGGCTTATAAGATTGCTTGACTCGTGCTTACAAATCATAGCGCAAGAATATGCCTCAATAAGTAATGAGAAAATCAATGTTTAGCCCCTAGGGGTCCGCTCCGAAAAGTTTAGCCATATATTCATTATTTATTTAAGTTCAAAGTCAGGCTTGTCCTTCTCATATTATTCAAATAAACCCCTGATTTCCCCCTACCCCAGGCTAAACCGTAATTTCCCCGCATAGGCTGGTATGCATGAGCGCGCGGATCTCATCCATATCGCCCGTGCGGCCCAGCGCCCACATCAGCTTTGTTACCGCCGCCTCCGTCGTCATGTCGTAGGCGGAAATAACGCCCGCGTCACGGAGCGCGCGGCTCACCTGATAGATATCGGGGCTGGAAGCCTCATACAGGCACTGAGAGGTTAGAATAACGGGAATCCCCTGCAGCATCAGGCGCTTGAGGCTTTCGTTATGATCCCTGCGGATATTGTGTACGCCGCCTGAGCCGAACGCCTCGACCACCACGCCCTTTACGCCGCACTGGGGTAGGTTATCCAGAATCGCCGGGCTCGTCCCGGGAATCAGCTTGATGAGCGCAACCCTCGGATCAATATCCACGGAGAACGCGAAAGCGCCCAAGGGCCGCGTCCGGGTTAAGGGCTCGTAAACGCCGTTTTCCACCTTGCCGACATAAGGGTAATTGATGGATTCAAAAGCGTTAAGCGACGTGGTGCGCGTTTTAACCGCCCTGCATCCCTTGATGAGGTCTTCGCCAAAGCAGATATAAACCCCCGGATCCATGCCGCGCGCGGCGGCGATAGCGTTCGTCAGGTTCTGCCTGCCGTCCGAATCAGGATATACGATAGGAAACTGCGCGCCGGTAAGCACGACGGGTATCGGTATATCCAACAGCATAAACGAGAGCATGGAGGCGGTGTAGGCCATGGTATCCGTGCCGTGGGTAATGACAACGGCGTCAAAATCCCATGAGGTTTTAAGTACCTTTTTAGCGATACGGCACCATTCCTCCGGCTGAATGTTGGAGCTGTCGATATTAAACAGATCCACAGCGTCGATGTTCGAGCGGTCAATATCCAAAAAGGACAGCAAATCCCCCGCGTTCAGCCCGGGCTTGAGGCCCTCGTCCGTAGGCGTGCAGGCGATTGTTCCCCCAGTAGCTATTAGGCGAAGTTTTCTCATGACAAATTCCTCTGGTTGTTTTATAATCATTATAATAGGTTTGCCGTCAAAGGGGAATTTATTTGGTAAAATATATCCAGAACACCGGGTGGAACAATTTGCAAGCTCCATCCGTTATAACATACAGAACATGAAACGAACAAAGGAGGTCTGATACATGAAAATCCGGTTTCTTGTGATCCTGTTAGCCGTTATGCTTCTCGTAAGCGCGTGCGGCAAACCCGGCGGCGAGGAAACGCCCAGGCCCACCCTGGCCCCGAACCAAAACTCTAAGAGAACGCCCGAACCCACAGGCAATGGCGGCAGCGGCGATATTGGCGGTACGGTAGGCTCCGATACGTTCGGCGATATTGAAAGCAAGTTTTACAGCATGCCGTATAACGGCGGGGAAATCGTAAAGCCTGAGGGGACGGTCATAGTTTCCCTTGAACAGCTTAAGCAGTTTATGGTTAAAAGCAGCGGCGCCGCCGTGAAGAGCAGCAATCAGAAGCCGGGCGGGGATAGCTTTAGCGGCGAGTTCACTGACGCGATGGCCGCTTACGACGAGGCCTTCTTTAACGATAAGGTATTGGTGGTTTTAGATTTCACCGCCTCCAGCGGCTCCTCTAAATATGAGGTTGCCGGCGTGGAAGCCTCAGCGAACGCAATCAACGTAAAGGTCAGCGTGACCACCCCTGATGCGTCCACCGCCGTAATGACGCGCTATATCGGCGTGTTTGAGCTTGCGCGCACCAAATGGTCCGGGCAGAATAACGTCGTTATCGAGACACAGCCCGGATAAGCTCGATCGGGATTGACTTTCTCGCCTCCGGCGTACTATGCTAAAGCATATTATTCCGGAGGTTTTTCTATGCATACAAGGGAAGAGGCTTATGAACTGCTCAAGCGCTACAATCAGAGCGAATCGCTCCTGCGCCACGCGCTGGCGGTGGAAACCGTTATGGAGCACATCGCTCACGTAGTGGGAGAGGATGCTCATTACTGGGGCGTTGTCGGCCTGCTGCACGATCTGGATTACGAGATGTTCCCCGATGAGCATTGCCGGCAAACCGCCCGTATTCTGCGTGAAAACGGTTATGATGAGGCGTTCATTCACAGCGTAATGAGCCATGGGTACGGACTGTGTACGGATGTGGAGCCTAAATCCACTATGGAAAAGGCGCTCTACGCCATAGACGAGCTAACGGGCCTTATAACCGCGGCGGTTTATATGCGCCCGAGCAGAAGCGTTTTGGATCTTGAGCTGAAATCCGTTAAAAAGAAATGGAAGGATAAATCCTTCGCGGCGGGCGTTAATCGAGAGATTATACTTGCGGGATGCGAAATGCTAAATATGGAGCTTGACGAGGTTATCACGCTAACGCTTGAGGGAATGCGAAAAAACGCGGAGCGTCTGGGATTAAAAGGTACGCTCCGAGCTTAGCGGACGTATAGTTTCGCTATACTTTTACGAGCGTCAGGCGCGGTTGTTTGCGGGTTAAGCGAGGAAACGCATCTTTGAACAGGCGTCTTAGGTCAGGAGGCCGGGGACGCCTGGAGCGTTATGATGCAAAACCATCCACGCAAAACGTTATTAAACGGAAACGGGTTTGCTTTATAAAATATCCCTTCTATATCATATCAATGCTTAGTAAATTATTATATTATTACTGGGAAACACCGCGAAATTAATTTTTCCGGTCATCCTGCTTTCTTCTAAATGAACCGTGCACATAATGTATGAGTTTAAGCGCGATATAACAACCCCCAATATATTCTTCTCCTTTGCCGCTTATCTTCTTCCATGCTTATCATCCTTACGAACCATTCATGCAGCTTATTGTAAAACCGATCAGTTCTAGTTAAAATACCGCCGCCGATGTCAGGCAGTCCGTTGGGGAAGCTAGCAGGCGTGAATACAGCCGTTGTGTTAAATTTGCCGCTCTAAATCAATCGGAAAATATGGAATATAGCTTATATCCAACATTTGCGGTATGAACGGCCGCTATGTACACAAAACGTCTCGCCTTCTAAGGTTTATATATACTATATATATCGTTCTTAACTAGAATTAATCCATCCTAAATCATATTGCGATACGTTTACGAACTTCTCAACAGGAGTAATAGGCAGTTTACCCGGGCGGCCGCTTAAATTCCCGACTAAACCGGCTGTAAGTCCAGGCAAGAAGTTTACATCCTTATCTCAAACAGGCGGCGCGATTATGCGCCGCCATGGATAAACCAACGCTTC
>OHJS01000423.1_pt1 | contig 28890 bp, 24 predicted proteins | sample 1568661 | NCBI WGS metagenome assembly OHJS01 (sample SAMEA3879603, study PRJEB24766) | human gut metagenome | biome: human-associated habitat; feature: feces | place: USA | collected 1985/1987 | reverse complement strand
TGTCGGTGGTTCGACCCCACTCTGAGGCACCATAAGTAAACAGTGTTTGCTGGTGTAGCTCAATTGGCAGAGCAGCTGATTTGTAATCAGCAGGTTGCGGGTTCGAGTCCCATCACCAGCTCCATTGATAAATGAATACGTGGATGGGTTCCCGAGCGGCCAAAGGGAGCAGACTGTAAATCTGCCGTCACAGACTTCGATGGTTCGAATCCATCCCCATCCACCAAAACCAGCGGGAATGGCGGAATTGGCAGACGCGCACGGTTCAGGTCCGTGTGAGGGTGACTTCATGCAGGTTCAAGTCCTGTTTCCCGCACCACGTCGGGGCAAAGTACGCTTTGCTCCGTTTTTCTTATTCAAGAAAAACCTCCGCCCGCTCCCTTGCCCCTCCTTTAGCGCAAAAAGTCGCGCTCGCTTCGGCTGCGCCCTTGTAAACGCAGGCCCTGCGCCTCCGCTTTGCTGCCAACTTTTTGCGGTCAGCGTTTGTTGTGTTTTAAGGATAGACAGACTATAAACTGAGCAGCTTAGCTATTCTTTGATATATATTTTACCTAAGTAGTTTTTTCAAGAAATAGTTGAATTTCTTGTGAATATATAAATTGCACTTGACTTTTATGCGCATGAAAGTTTAATATAAAGATGCGCATGTAAGTGGGGTGGGAATGTGGCGCAAAAAAAGATGGGACGTCCTCCATCTGGCGATAGACCCATGAGGGACCGAATTTTTGTGTTGGTGGATGATAATACAAAAAAAAATTAGAGGTTTGCAAAAAAGCTTTAAACACAACTACTTCTAATGTTGTCCGAAAGGGAATTGACAGGATTTATGACGACCTAAGTAAAAAATGAAGGAAGCGACGCACTCCCAGAAGAGAAACACGCCACTTCCCAGCAGACACATGCCCGAAAGCAGATGTAGCGTAAATATTTTAACAAGCGCCGCAAATCCTTTCAAGCAATGTCGGATAACATTGTGAAAGGAAGATACGATGTAGAGTATATTGGAAGAACTGTATATGGGCAATATTGGTTTTGACTCTGGATATTACCCGCAAAACTCCCCTTTATCAAAGCCGCCAAACGAAAGCTGACAAGTATGGTAAAGCTGAACGCCATGCTGGACGATACCGGGAAAGAGTTATTTGATACATACTGTGAGACTCAGGGAGACATTGAGGGTATCACCCGGCATGATACCTATACCGATGCTTTGAAGTTTGGCATCCTGCTTATGGTAGAGGTTTTTTACATCTACCTACGAGGTTTACATCTACCTACACCGTCGCAAGGGAAAGGGGTGCGGTGAAGGAATGAACAGTATCCTAACCGACCTTTATTATGGCCGTATATCCCCGTGGGAGCGCCGCCCCGTCCGCAGCGCAGAAACCCCGGAGATTAACCGCAAGAGCGAGGATGAAAAGCGGCACTTATTCAGAAGATGTCACTGGACGGTTGCCAGCGTTTTCAGGAAGAACCTCTACACACAGTCCAGCGATACAGAGCAGGTTAACGCTTTTTCTTGTGGCTTCAAGCTGGGTGCGGAATTGATGCTTGCGGTTTTCGCAGAGAGCAGATAAGCAAAAAACACTTCGGGTCAGCTTGCTCGAAGTGCTTTTTTAAGCGATGTATTCAGGAGATGTTATAGTTGTTTGCTGTACAACAAACAGGTAAGAGATACGTTTTTTTCACCAAGCTGCATCCGAATTTCCTTTTCCTCGGAACGTTCAAAGCCTTTGTGCTCGTAAAACTGATAGGTGCAGTTATCATCAGTATATAGATAAATTAACTTGCCTTTTTCGCGTCTGCTCAATTCATCAAGCAGTTTTGTGCCAATTCCTTTTCCGTGCTCTGTGGGGTCTGCCGCAAGGAAGCAGATTTCTCCATTCGGAACGGTCCTCTTCACAAATTCTTTGAACATTGCTTTATTTGCCATGTCATATACATCAGGCCCGCCTTTCATTGCAACCGCCATGACCGACTTAACCATTTTAACATATGTTCTTCTCCAAAAAGAGGGATACAGTTTAGGCTCGCCTTTCATATCAGCCATAAGAATCCCTACAAGCCTGTCATCTATATATGCCGCAAGAACTTGTGTTGCGCGCTCCAACTCCATATAAAGGAAGTATCTGCCGTAAAGTCGCAATGCCAAACTGCTATCAACATATCTGTCAAAGTGCATTCCTTTAATAGCAAAATCAATAACCTTGCTAAAATCCCTACGCTCCAATGCTTTGATTTTAACCTCCATTAATTTGACACCTCATTTCCGCATAAACCTGCAATTTCTTGTTTAATAATTTGGCCGAGATTTTCAGCCGTTTCAACGAGAACAGCACAAACATCATCGCCAAGAATAGCAAGAACTCTATCCTCAAACAGTCGTGTTTCTTCAAGTACTTTAAAAAAGTGTTTAGCACCTTTTGTGGTGAAAACAACAATTTTCTCTTTCTTATTGCTACCTATCATAAACATGATATATTCCAGATTTATAAAGTCCAATAAAATACTATGAACGGTGGATTTAGGAAGATAGAGTGCATCACAAATCTGTTTTTGCGTCACATTTTTCTTTTCATCAATCAAACAGACCATCATTAAGGCATTGAAGGTCAGTCCGTGTTTTTTTGCTATGACAGTATAAGCCAAATCAATATTGTTAAGTGCATTATTCAGGCGCGACATTGTTTCTCTGTAATTCATTTGGTATCCTCCTTAGAATAGTGCGGTTTCGCACTATTTGCATAATAGTACGAAATTGCACTATTTGTCAAGCGGTATTTCACTTTCCATGCGACTCTAAAGACTGCACTTACTTCGGGTCAACTTGACCCGAAGTAAGCTATCCGTAAGCGCAAAAAAAGGCCGGGCAAGGGATTTATCTCTACCCGGCCATTTACGCACCTGTAAACTCGCATGGATACAGGCTTTTTGTGGTGCTAATCCATGACGTTTCCGCCATTGTTTTTGCGGTACTTCCGCGCCCGCTTCGCGTCCTTCGCTCTTTGTCCCTGTTCTCGGCACTTGTCGGAGCAGTACGCCTTTCGCCCTGCCACCGGGAAGTACCTGCCGCTCACCGCGCAGGGCGGCGGCTCCCCCTTCAAGGCCCGTTCCGATATGGGATTGGCCGGGAGGACGGAGTTTTCAAAGTAGTGGCACAGACTGCCTGTCCACCAATTGTTGAACATGTAGCACTCGCAGTCCAGCGGCAAGCAGCCGTATTCGCTGTCATAGCTGGCGAACAGGGTTGTCACCAAGCGACGGATTTCCCGGTGAAGGTTGGCTGTCAGTTCCCATGGTGTGGGTTTTGTCATTTAGCCTCTCCCTTCTTTTGCCCAGCCTGTTTCTCCTTCCATTCCGCAAACTCCTGCTTGCCCTTCTCGCTCTCAAAGAACGCCTGATGGTGAGGAGCAGGAGCCGCGCAAGGCTCTCTATCTCTTGCCGGGGTATCCCAGTGCCGTAGTCCTTAGTTTTTTTAGCCACTGGTGACGCCCCTCCATATTCAGTTGTCAAAGCGCAAATGACCGTATTATTGAATGTAGCCGTTCTTTCCACTCTGTTGGCGCTGCATATTTTGTAACTGTTGTTTCAGTTCCATCGGGATACCATCCACAAACCGCTGCAACTCCCGCAAATTGCTTTGCAGCTTGCCGATCGAACAGGCCTTTGTTGAAAATTTTCTGGATATTATTCTTCTGTATTTTAATTTTAATGTGGAAGAAAGTGGGGTTGGAATTGGCATAAAAAAGATGGTACGTACACTTCTGGAGATAGACCATGGAGCTGTTTCCGGCGCGGGGCGTCGCCTGCGCTAATGGGAAAAGCACGCATAAACCTTGTTGACTACTAAAGCGCTTGTACCGGCATATCGAATTGTTTTAAGAAGTATAGTTTAATTCTCAGCCTTGATATTGGCAGTGTGTTATATTTTGGAGCCGTCAGCGAAATACAAGCATATATTAATCTATATACGTTTTTATTAGGAGGTGAAAAAAATGATCATGGTTGCAACCGTGCGCGAGGTTCGGGCAAACAGCTTGCTTGTTATAGACCGTGCTACCGGCCAAAACATTGTTGTTAATACGAATAATGCGAGATGCTACTCTCGCGGCGATAAAATCTTCATCTGGCACAACGGCGTTATGGCTCAAAGCTTTCCGCCACAGATTTCGGCCATCCGCATCCGTCGCATATTTCCGTCGGGCGGCTGCCTGTAATTGGCAGCATCACAATTATTTTAAAAAAATGTGGGCTGGATTACTCTTTACACTGAGTTTATTGCCAACCTTTTAAATGTCTTACGAGCTGGATCAAAGCTCGCTTTGTCCAGCCTGTTCTTTAAGCTTAGCCAGCGGATGGTTAATCAAAGTCGGCGAACAGCAGTGTACTTGTCGCCGTTTTTTAAAAGCAAGCGCCAAAACATAATAAGAGGGGATGAGCATGTATCCCGTAAGTAGAATGCCGGGCAATCGGAAGAAATGGCGGCTAGGCGGCTTGTTTGCCGCTGGAAATGGATCGAATGACCGGATAATCTATCCTCTTGACGAAGCAGGATATAGAGCGTAACGCCGATAATCCGTGGGGTGCCGGCCCCGCTCCATCATAAACGCCATTACAGTATTCACCTAAAGCTCCGCTTGAATTCTTAAATTTTTGTGTACAATTGGTATAGCTAACAAATTATACTTTATAATATGACGCTATATCGTCAGGTTTACTGTGTTATTATAAAGGAAATAAAGAAAGCGGTGATTTTCATGCAAAAACCATTAAAGGATTTGGCTGAACATTTAAAAAGTATAATACCCGCCGATATACCTGAAAATTATGACATTAATCCCGTGTTCAATTATATTACCAGCGAGGAGAACATACGGGATGGCGTTCTTGCGTTTCGAGAATTTTTATATCAATTTTTTGATTACATCATAGCGGATGCGGATTTATATGACAAACCTAAGAAAAAAGCTGACAAAACGACAGATACCGTAAGCCTTGCGATTGAATATCCATTTCTAAGAGATATAGCGATGGTATTAATACACATAGGGATTCATGGTGAGTTGAGCAAAAGCGGTGATTCATTAATATTAAACGGTATCAAACTGTATACCGCTTTAAAGGGGGCGCGTGTATCTAAAATTCATGAGTACATGCGGCATTTATCCGATTGCGGCTTTTATTTTGCGGGTATTGATTTAGGCTTGAAAAAGCCTGATTTATCAAGGGTTGAAGAATTAGAGATTTCATATCCTGATAATCCTATTATGCTCATGGGTCTAAAGGCCATGGCGGATGCGCAGTTAAAAGCGGATAAAAGAGGCCTTAAGCCGGAAATGGGTTCGTATACTTCCAATGTCGATACAATATTTCTGCGCTGCGATTACAGGGCTTTAGGTGAAAAAAAGATTAAACCGGTTTTTGTTTTTGAGGAGATTATCAAAACTTTCCCGGTTGAAATGCAGGAATACTTGTTAAAACTACATCACCAATACATCAGCTTAGGATGCAAGTATGATACAAAGGATTTATGTTTACGAGTTAATTTCATTTATTCCCATAAAAGCAGAGGTACAATAGGGTCTATTAATATATCACCTGTTAATGGTTGTGTGATTAAAATTAATGCTGAGAATATTAATGATTATGTTGGCATGATAGAAAAATTCCCTTCAACAATAGTTAAAGCGATTGAAAACGGATATGATTGTGCCAAAAAAAATAATCCGATAGCATGCAATCCCAAGTGCCGCGGATATGAATTTTCAGTTAACGGGAAGCAATACTTCAAGTGTAAGCATTTAAACTTTTATATCCCACTGCCAGATTTAACTGATAGCCAAATTATCGAGGATTGGATAAATAAAGAGGCTTCATTTTGGGCGATAAATTAGGAGCTTCTTACACAAGCTGCCCGTTCTCGCGTTCGGCCAAGCTGAAGCGTGAGCGTGTCGAAGAAATGGCTGCGCCACGTTTTACGAGTTAACATGGAGCGCTTTACCTTTTTGCGCGGTTTGCGCCCATCCAGAAAGACCCTTGCTGCGCAAGGCATTTGGAATCTGACGGCATGTCGTCAGGTTCGATTGAAAGCCCTCCGCGCAACGCGGTCTCCGACTCCTAGGGGTTTTTAAAAAGGTCTGGGCTTCGGCTTGCCGTAGCGCTTTTGGGTATACGCTCGCTTCATTTTTTTGCGATAAAGGGCGGCGGGCCGTGTTCGCCGACTATCATTTGTGTGAAAGCATAAGGCATTTTTTGTATTCAAGCGTGCTAAAACGCGCCTATTCATATTAATCCGTATCATAAAGATAGAGATCCGTATGCGAGGAATCAATGAACTGCGACCATAACGCGCCCCGGCTATTATCGAACCACGTCATGCTTACCTTATGCAGATAATCTTGTTCTCCGCTGTCAAGAAGTGTGAACGTACGCTTTTCTAAATCATAAACGCCGAATTTTGTGATGTAATAATCCTCAATTTCGTGTTCATATTCGGCTAACAGGATTTTTGTTTCGGCGTCATTAACTTCTACGCTTAAATCGTCTTCCTGAATAGGTGAAACCTTTGATGATTCTTAGCTTTTCGGTCTTATAATCAATTACGTATGTATCACCATTCTCCTCAACATAAACGCCATACCTTGAATTTGAGGGGATGAGGCCATATCCAGACTGGTAAAATGCCGGATAATCGGAAAAAACAGCTGCGTATTTACCGCTGGACATGGATACGCAATAAGCGGATAGTCTATCCTCTTGAGAATGATAAAAGCAGAGCATAGTGTCGTCGTCGATAATCCGCGCGCTGCTCACATTCATCGGCGCCATAGAGTTGACATTCGTTACGGTATTTGCCTTCACGTCGTAATAATAGTAACTACAAATTTCATCATAGGCTTCACAGGTGATAAGCGCCTTGGATAAATCCGACGTAAACTCAGTGCTGACGATATGGCCCGATTGGGAAACGTCAATGTCCGCCAAAACATCCGTTATCTCTTGCGTTTTTAAATTGAGTATTACGGTATATTGTTTATAATCAGCCTGCCGACCCTGAGTAAAAACAAGCTGAACGACATCGGTACGCCCTTCTAAGAAGGAGGCATGCCAATATGCTTCGCTGGCCGCTCTATTGTCGTAAGCATAGGTATAGATCGTTCCGTTCGCCTCACACCAAATAAAGCGGACGTTATAGCTGATATCGTTCCAAACGTAGGTTAGTGACGTTTCGTGTTTCTCCAACTCTATAAGTTTATCGCCCTTGAGCGCATAGAACGTACAACCCCCGACGTCTTCAATAATTTTAATCACGCCGCGGTAAAAACCATTTGAACCGTCTATCCGAATATGCTTGACGTTTGCCTTGCCTTCCATATCCGATATATCGATCCGTTCAAGGCTCGAGAGGGCTGGTTCGGGACTGGTGCAGGTTGGTTCCGGGCTGGGGAAGTGCGGTTTTGGAGCTTCGCTCAATAAGGGGGAGGTATCGGGCGCAGCGCTATGGATATTCGTAGTTGCCCCACCTGAAAAATTGTTGTTGCACGCGATTGCGTAAAATACGGAGCCGAGCAGGATTATCGCGGCTGGCAGAAGGATCGCCGCCCTGATTTTTAGGTATTTTATTCCGTGTTTCGTTTGTATCGCACATTCATCCGAGTCCAGCTCGGAGGCTGACGGCGTTATTTGCGATTTCATAGTTTACCCCTTCATTTTATAAGATTGCTTCCTTTTCAGACAGTCCTGTCTTTTGTTTTATGCTGCGAAGCTTTGCGAACCCTTTATGAATCAAACCTGGGGACCGCGCTGGGTTTCTTTTAAACCAATCGGTTTCTTCCGTAATAGAGCGTGTTGTTTATGTCTTCTTAATTCCATGAAATCCGAACGACGGAAAACTGGAGGTTTTGATTATTATCATACATGGCTTTGCTCACAATGGCAATAATCAAAGAAAAATCGTAACCCGTGAGCAAAATTCCTGCAGCGGTGAAATAGGCTTACCGGAGGGATCAAGGAAGTGTGAACCTTAGGCGAGGCTGACGGAAATGGGCGAAAGATGAGCTTTATAGTCTGAATTTAGAAAATAATGACAGGCATAGGCTTTGAGCCTTTAATAAACAAGGTTAAGCCCCGTGCTTTTGAAAAGCTTTCTCTATATTATAAGTAAACTTTTATATCATTAAAAAATGATATGATATGGATACGAAGGAAACCGATTTAAAGAGCATCCGAGTCGAGTAAACCACGCCGGTATATTCCAGTGTTCTAAAATCACGAATCTGATGGAGCTTCACCCAGTCTTACCATAAACGACGCATATTGTATCCCTATATTACCGCCTAAGCGAATGTGACGCGGGAGATTGGTTGAGGCATGCATGCTTTTGAAAGCGGGCGCTTACTACCGCGCATATATCTATGAGAATATAACAGAAGCGTCTGGAATATATGAGCGAAACGGTTCTGGATAAATACGGTATCAATATAAATATCATACCTCAAATGCTCAATAGCGGAAAAAGGTTTGGTTTTATATTCTCAATTAAGGCTTAAGGCATTAAACAGTACGATTTACATGTTGAGAGTTAGAGGACGCGGCCGAATGATTTCACGGCCGATAATGGATCACCCGAACAAAAGCGCGTTCATGTCATCAAAAAACTCAATTAGCAGTATTCTATATTTTATATAATATTAATAATTGGCATAAAAATATAAAGCTAAATAGTTCATTACATTCCATGAAAAAGTAGTAAAGCGACATAAGCATATCGACAATTCAATGCGCTTATGGTATGCTGTGATAAAACTTATGGGGGAGGCGCTTAATATGGTTTTTGGAATAGATGAAGCTCCATGCAAGGCTTGATGATGGACGGGGATTGCATGGAGCGGTAGCGGAAACTGCCGTCCGGATCAGGCTTTGCATTTCGATTTTTATAAAGAATTGAAGGAGCAAAGCCATGAAAATAAATCATACTTTTTCGGGCCTGAGGGATTTTCTTATCCTTTGGGGCTCTCAATCCGTATCCACATTGGGTACGGCCATGACCAATTATGCCCTAATCGTTTGGGTGTACGGGCAAAAGGGTACCGCCTCAAGCATAACGCTGTTATCGGTTTGCTCATTTTTGCCTTCCATTCTATTTTGCTTTATTGCAGGTGCAATTGCCGACCGGTGGGATAAAAAGCGCGTCATGCTTCTTTCCGACCTGGCCGCCGCTCTGGGGACGGTTGCGGTTCTGACGCTTTACCTTACGTCATCCCTTAAAATAGGGCATCTTTATATCATTAATTTCCTGCTCAGCTTTATGAACGCTTTTCAGGCACCGGCGTCCTACGTGGCGACAAGCCTGCTTGTTCCAAGCAAGCATTATGTCAGGGTAAGCGCGCTTCAGGCGCTATCAAGCTCTATCGTTACCATACTGGCGCCGGCTTTAGGAAGCGCGCTGCTTGCTTTCGGCGGGCTTACGACTGTGTTAACGGTCGACCTTATAAGCTTTGCTTTCGCGTTCATGATATTGCTGTTTTATATTAAGATCCCGGCGATGGAACGCGAAACGGATAGATTAAAAGAATCGTTCGTTAAAACATGTATGGAAGGGATAAGGTACCTTAAAACCCATTCCGCGCTTTTACGCATCATCGTGTTCTTTGCGTTCATTAATTTAATCGCGAAGATGGGCGGGTACGGCATGATGCCTGCGTTGATTTTGAGCAGGACAGGCAACGATCAGGTTTCGCTCGGCATGGTGGAAGCCGCAGTGGGGCTGGGTACGCTGGTGGGGAGCGTTATAGTTACGCTGATGAAGCCGGCTAAAAGTAAAGTTAGGACTGTTTTTCTCGCCTGCGGCCTCTCCTTTGTGCTGGGCGATGTAGGGCAAAGCTTAACGCGCGCTTTACCTTTTTGGATAGCCGCCGCATTCGTCTCCAACATACCTATGGCGTTCTTGAACGCAAACTTAACCGCAATTATGCGCTCCAACGTGCCGATTGAGATGCAGGGGCGCGTGTTTTCCGCCCGGGATACGATCCAATACGGAACCATACCGATTGGGCTGTTTCTTGGCGGCGCGCTGGCGGATTATGTGTTCGAGCCGTTTATGGCGGCCGAGTCGCCGCTTCAGGGCGTTTTGTCTATGCTTTTCGGTACCGGAAAGGGTTCCGGTATTGCCGTGATGTTTTTCATCGTGGGCGTCACCGGTTTTATAACAAGCCTTTTATGCCTTAGGAACAAAGCGTATAAGAAACTGGATGAAACCCCATAGTGAATGAGCATCCGCGGTTTGGCCCGTAGCAAGCGGGAGACGGGCTGAAAAATCGAATTAAAAGCAGACCGGCCTGTTAAATTATTGTAGCTTATTGATAAGAATTAAACAGGCTGCAAAGAATTTAATTTAAAGGCGACGGCTTATATACGCTTGATTATTTTTAATCGAAAGAATGATATATCACATTATATCAATGAGGTTGAGTTTTGAAAAAATGGATTGCAAGCAAAATTATAATTTATTGCTCCAGAACCATCATTTTTCTTTGCTTAACGGAAACCTAAATCGCGGGCGAGGCGGGATACAAGGCGAGTAATCAGGCAGCGCGCATCCTTGCGCGCTGCCTGCGGTTTAGTGCGTTGCACGCGCACTGCAAAGGGACGCGTAGTTCAATCTGCCTACGCGATGATATTTTATTGTCGCTAACCAGGTTTTATTGCTATAATGTATTTCATGCTTAATCCATAAGGATTTGCTTGGGGGTAAGAGTTGATGCCAACAAAGTATTTTGAAGAGGAGAAAATTGAAAATATAAAGCTTGAGGACGAAGTTTTGGATGATTATGAGTTTGTAGAATGCGTTTTTAATCATTGTGTCATTGAAAACTGTAAGCTGCGCAACTGCTCTTTTTCTGGGTGTACATTTATGAGGTGCCGCGTGATGAATCTTGAAGCGGAGCATTCACAAATGAAATACTCACAATTCATAGAGTGCAATATAGCGGGGGTGGATTGGAGCGATCTGCTATCAGGCGCGAAGTTTGCGGGACCTATCAGTAAGCTTAGTGATTGCCATTTAAAATATAACACCTTTTCAGGTATGCTCTTGAAGAAGTTCGATTTTTCCGGTTCGGAAATCTTAAGCTCCATGTTCGCGGAATGCGATATGACGGAGAGTAACTTTCAAAAATGCAAGCTTGAAAAAACCGAGTTTCTCAAATGTGATATACGAAAATGTGACTTTCGTGAGGCCACAGGTTACCAAATCAATATTATGGAAAATAAACTCAGGGGCGCAAGGTTTTCCTACCCGGACGTTATGAGTTTATTGAGTGTTTTAGAGATAAAAATCGATTAGCGTTCAAGAAGAAAAGCTATGAACTGCCCCAATGTTCGTCAAAACTGTCTCTGCAATATATCGATCGATTTTATAAGGTTGTCACGGTAAATAATTCGGCTACTTGATGGAAAGCCTATGTAGAGTTTGGTTCCGCGCGCATCTGGGCGGGCGGCGCGATTATGCGCCGCCATGGATAAACCAACGCTTCGCCGCTATTCGTTAAGGCGCATGACGGACATGACGTTCACGCTGACGACGCGCGCCACCGCTAACCCCGACCCCAGCGCGTAACAGCCAAGGTATACCGCCAGGCTCACGTAATCCGGCATAACGCCCGTACCGCGTATCAGGATGTACAAACCCGTACCAGCGGCCGCTCCCATCACGCCAAGCAAAAGCTGCTCCGCAAACGCCGCCGCGAAGATCGCTAAGCGCCCGGTCCCCATGCTCCGCATCACCGCGAACTCCGGCTTCCTGTTCCGTATGAACAGATACCCCGCCGCGAACCCGATCCCCGTCGATAATCCCAGCAGGATCGGTATCATCAGCTCCAGCAGCCGGATCTCCCGCCGCGCCGCCGCCGCCGCTTCCTCCAGCGTTTCGTCGTTCACCGTCAGCGCGTAGCTGTATTTCGTTTCACCCGCCGTCAGGCTCGGGTTGGTGAAGTATTTCGACGCCTTTTGCTTCAACTCGTCCAGACGATTGTTGTCGGCCGCGATAAAGCCCATGCTCTCCGTATACGCCGCGCCTCCGGCCCGAGTTACCAGCTCCCGCATCGCCTCCCACGGGCAGTATATTGTCTTTCCGCCCTTATATGTGCCCGCCACCGTCAGCTCCGCCTCCAATACTCCGTACTCCTCGTTCATGATGTGATCCACCATGGTTATTTTCAGCTTGCCGTTCTCCGGGGCCATATCCTCGGGCACGACGCAGACCATTTCGTCCCCCTGGAAAAGGGTTTCGTCATAGCCTTCATCATAGCTGATTTCCACCCCCAGCTCCGGCGAAAGCGCGGGGGCCGCCTCAACGCGCGATATGCCCATGATGAGATTCGGGCTTTGCCTGTAATCGCCTTTCAATAACTCCACGTCATCTTCCGACGCGTCCAGCAAATAGCGCGCCGTGCGCTTGAGCCTCAGGTCGCGCGCGTGCTCGTCGAGGTTGTTGTACATATCCGTGGCGAACACCTCGATGTAGGAGGTCGATATCTCCAGCCCGTCGGTTTTGGTACCGGTCAGGTCGGAGATTACGCAGTCCACCTCCATATCCCGGTACAGAGCGCTAAGCGCGTCGTTCCTCCCCGCGAGTGAGTAGCCAAGCTCGCACAGCGACAGCGCGAACGCAAGCGATACGAATAGCAGCGCGAGGCAGCTCAAAGCGCTGCGGCGCATGCGCTTTACGGCATAGGCCAAAACGAAGAGGATAGGTCCGCCCGTCCCGGCTGCCTGCGGCGCCGCGGACGGCGTTGCGAGGCTTCGCCCACTTTGCGCCCTTGGCGTATCGGCGCGCCCGGCCGACGGGGCTGCGCGCGTTTGCGGCGCGCGGGATACGCGGCGCGCGCGTCCCTTAACGTTCACGCCGCGCAAAAGCTCCATGGGCTTTTTGCCGCACAGGCATGCGGCGGCGACGGCCGCCGCCGCAATCAACGCCGCGAACTGAATGAGCGCCGCGTACAGCGCCGCCTCCGGCGCTTTTTGCATGGTGAATTCATCCGCGAGGTTAACGGGACTATTATGGCCGTCTCCTTCTAACGGTGTTTGCCCGTCCTGCGAGGGGAGTCCGGCTGAATCCCCGCGCTGAGCGTAAGCGGAGGCGTAAGCCGAATCCGCCGCCTTTCCGTACGCGGCGTAACCGGCGGCACCCCCGGCGAGCGAGGCCAAAAGCGCGATTACGAGCGCCGCGGCCATGGCGTGCGCGAACATGCGCCGCCGCGGAGCGCCCAGCGAGGCCATCACCGAGAGCTCCTTCCTTATCCGCGCGAGGTACAGCGTCAAAAACAGCGCGCACACGGCCGCCCAGGCCAAACCCGATACCAGCATGAGCATCGCCGCGTTCTCAGCCATGGAGTCCAGCGTACCCGCGATATTTGAATACCCCTGATCGAAGTAATAGAAGAGCCCCCCCAGCCCTTTAGCCGCCATCTCCGCCTCGAACGCCTCCGCGCTCCCGTTATTTAACACCAGCGTATACATCCCAGGCAGCTCGGGCTGCATGAGCCAGATAACAGAGCTCGTTGTATCCATAATCTCACCGGTCACGGGGTCGGGCGGCGGCAGATTCGCCTCAAACCAATCGGGCGAGACGGCGTTTTTCGGAACGTAGATGAAGTCGGGAAGCGGGTGGAAATAGTTCACGGAAAACGATGCGTAGGTAACCTCCGGCTCCGCGTAAAGGCCGATTACCTCAAATTTCCCGCCGCCTAAAAAACCGTCCGATTCCTGGTATCCTCGCGGTATTAGATTATCTCCAACCGCCATAGGTTCCAAAAAATAGCCGTTATTATAAAATTGCAGGGATACGGTATCGCCAACCTTCACGCCGTTCTCCTCGGCCAGCCGCGCGCTCAAAACGCACACCCGCGCTCCATCCCGATATTCCTTATCGGAGATGAACCGGCCCTCGACGAGCCGCGACTTTTGCTGGTGAAACATCAGGCCGCTCTCCATATCGTCCGTGGCGATTACCTGCGAGGAATGATGGTTTATCCGGCATTCCTCTATCAGACGGTTCCAAACCTCCCCCTTTTCCGTTAACAGGAATTCCTCAAGGCTTTCGTCCAGCTCGTGATAGGATGCGATTTCCGGCGGACTAGAGATCGAAATGTAGGTTTTTTTAGATGAGCTCTCATATAATTTTTCCGATGAAACTCGTTTACCCACTTCGCCGGTATCAGGATCATACTCGAAAAGGCCGCCCGATTCACTGGCGCCGTCGGCAAACCCCTTTCTATATAACAGGTCAGGGGTGAAGAAAATATAGATGCTATCAAAATCAGTAAACCAATCCGAATAAATGATATATTTTTGCCCTATTTTAAATGGAACTTCTCCATCTTTCAGGAATGAAGTCCCTCTGCAGGTGAGATAAGAGTAGCTGCTGTAAGCGGGGTGGATGGCGGGGGATAATCCGTGGTCGATTTTAAAAGTTGCGTTGTATTCTAACAGACCGCCTGATTCGGGCGCTTCTATCTCAAAGCTTTCCATCGCAGCGACCGCGACCAGGCACCGGCAGGCATAATCCAGCCCCATATCCGTTATGTATGGGTCGATTGCCGCGCTAAGCTCGGGCGAATACGCACGCAGGGTCGCATCCTGCCGCGCATAGCGTACATGCTCGGATTGTGCGGACGCCTCCTTGGCCCGTTCGTACAGTTCCGGGTTATGCTTAGGAGGATCGGTATGCATTGACTGCATCTGCCTGAACTCTACGGCGTTGAGCGCGGCGATGGTGGTGAACAGGCTGTCCGCGCCCTTTGCGCTCAGCCTCGCGCTCGCCCAAAGCCCCGCGCTCACGCACAAGAATGCGCAGCCAAGCGCCATGAGCAGTGTGAACGATATGATAAATACGGGCCGCCTTATCAGCTGCTTTATGCTTGTTTGCAATAGATAAAACCTCCTTTTGTTTATGAATGAACATAGGGCGCATGCTGCATGCTATTTCATTGGTTCAAAAATTCGCCGCGATTGACGCCTTGGGTATATGCCAGAACTCAATCGGGAAGGTTGCACGGCGGCCCATAGCATGTAACGGTATAATGGCTTCGATATTTGCAATAAGCGCATGCCTTATAGAAGCCATGTTTATTCCCCGGGCCGTGCCCATTATTATATGTCTTATTATCGTACAAATGGGATCTAACGCGGATTGTACCATTTGTGGGGACCAGGTGCGTTGCCGAGCATTTCGTACACTTATAAAGATGTGCTTTTTGCTTGTGGCAGCCGTCTGGTTTAGGATATAAGGTGTTGCCAATAGGAACATTGTCCGGAATTTGCCCCCACACATGATTACACGCGTTCACATGCTCCTCGCCGCCCGGTGTAATTGCGCCTGCGGGAAGGGATGAAGCCGCCACCAAGAACAGCGCTGCCAGCGCAACTGAAATGATTCTCTTTTTCATAGCAGTAACCTCCAATACTGTAATGCTTGTTAACTGTTATGCGCCCTATGTTATAAATAAACTCAATCGTTTTAATACTAAGAAAGCTCCCCAAATTATCGGCATAAATATTTTACGCTTAACGCATATTGGCGCGTACAACAGTATCATTTATCGCTAAATATAATCAGCATACTAATTCGCATTCTATTCTTTTAAATATAGTATTACTAATTTATCATGTAATTGCCTCTCAATCTATTATAATAGCTTATATACATATAGACTTTAGCACCAAAGTATTTTTAGGACAATATCTATAAAATAACAAAATTTGGCGTTTTATGTAACACGTTTTAAAAACTTTATCGAATTTTGCCAAAAATATATTTTCATCAAAAGCCTTTTATAATAATTAGGATAATTATCCCGATACAACAATATCATACTTGATGCAATAAAACAAGAATTAGTATCGACATTTTAACAGATAAATCGTTTTTTTAGGCAGGACTGCATAGATGTTTCATAGTCTTTACAGACGAGCAGATATGCATGCATTGGCCACGAGGCAATTAATTAAATTATAAAATGGAAATAAATCAGTGTTATATGTTTATTTAAGCCTTATAATCAATTAACACGCCTTTCGCGTCATCTGCAGTCTAAATGTTTTATGCGCTGCGGCGTGCCGCCGCGGTAAGGCGGTAACGCGCCAGAGCGCTTATGAGCAGCGTTAGCGTGAGGCCGAAAACCTGCGCGTCAAAGGCGGCGCCAACGCCGAGCGAAACCTCAGCGAAGCCCTGCGTCAAATATTCTACGCCGGAAAGAGCGGCCTCACCCAATAAAGGAGCGATAGCAACGCTTAAAAGCGCAGAAAACAAATGATCTTTTAAGAGGATAAGGGAAGCGAAGCTCATCATAGCGCCCCATAAAACGCCGGCCTCACCCGGTAAATTAATGAACTCAGGTAAGCAGACCATTGAAGCGCAAATCAGTGTTGAGGCAAGGCATAATAGCCTTCGCTTTTCACCAGCGTTGATTGCGGCCGCGCTCAGGACCATAACCAAGATAACGGAACCTGGATTGAGATGAAATTCCGGCTCCTTACCAATTTTAAACAGGCTTAAAACCAAAATGCAAAAAGAAAGGTAAATGAGATACCCTCTTTTTATTGAGAAATAACTCTCAAGCGCCGGCAGTGCGTCTGCGACGGATAATAAAATCATACATATTAAAATTACTACGCCTAGACTCATGGACAAAACCTCTCATACTGTTATAATGTTATCTTGTCCAATAAATCCGGTACGGCTCGTGTAAAGTGCTGGAAGCTATACACGTTTTTCAAGCTGTATATACGCAGCCATCGCTCCCGTTTTTCCGTTATCCCGCCGATGAGAAAAAAGCATGCTTTCCATCTCAAAAGTGCATGCGTCCATAACTGCAATGCGTTCGGGAAGCAGCCCGGCATCCAGCAAATCAATACAGGCTGCGTCCTGTAAATTCAGATACAGCTTGCCCGGGCGCGTGCCAGGCCGGCAGCAATTTTGATAACGAAAAGCCTTGATAAAAGAATTGCCAAGTTCCTCATCCACCTCAAAGCAGCGCCCGCATATTAAAGGGCCGACAGCGGCTATCAGCTCGCTCGGCTCTGACCCATACTCTTGAGCCATTCTTATTACTAAGCCTGAGCCAATTCTGCCCAGCACGCCCTTCCAGCCCGCATGCGCAAGCCCGATTGCATGATTGACCGGATCATAGATATAAATGGCGCTACAGTCGGCATGAAGCGTAATTAACGCCGCTGAGGGATCGTTTGTAATCAGTCCGTCGCACAAGGGCAATGGGCTGCGGCTAAACCCTCTTCCGCGGGACAACCGGTTTACAGCCTCAATTTGAACGCCGTGGTCATAGGACACGAGGATAAGATCCTCGTATTTAAGCCCGGCCGCTCCGCATAACAGACGGTAGTTGCGTTCGATATTTTCACGCGGCTCATTTCTTGACCAGCCCAAATTAAGCGAGCTGTATGGGCCGGCGCTCACGCCGCCAACGCGCGCGGTAAACCCATGACTGAGATTCGGATAGGCTTCAAGCATCGGGACGCGAAATAAACCAATGCCATTTTGAAAGTCCAGCGTATAGCCGCGCTGGACGGCGCTTAATGCTTCGGCGTAATCCATATTATTCCTCACCGAGAAGGAGCTTTAATTCTGTCATAAAAGTATTGATATCCTTAAATTGCCTGTAAACGGACGCGAAACGCACATAGGCAACTTCATCAAGGGCTTTTAGCCTGTCCATCACCAGAGCGCCAATTCGATTGCTTGGAATCTCCTGCTCAAGCGTATTGAATACTTCACGGACGATATCGTCCACCAGCGTATCCTGATCCTGAGCGGATACGGGCCTTTTTTCACATGCCTTTCGTACGCCTTCTCTAATTTTGTCGCTGTCGAAAGGTTCGCGCCTTCCGTCTTTTTTTACCACCATTACGGGGAGCTCCTCGATTTTTTCGTAGGTGGTAAAGCGCTTCCCGCAATTAATGCATTCACGCCTGCGGCGAATTGCCGCGCCATCGTCGGTTGGACGTGAATCAATTACTTTGCTGTCGCTGCTTAAACAATACCGGCATTTCATTTAAAAGCCTCCTGTTCAGCCTTGGTATGTGGGATATTATAACATGATTGACCATTTGTTTACTACCGTCAGGGTATAATATCCACCAATATAACATCGTCTCCAATTTTATTGATTTTACAATAGGGGATAACGAGTTCCTCATCGCTTTTGAGAAGGCCCCAGAGTTTTGTTGGGCCCGGCACGATGATGGCGCTGATTAAGCCGGTGCAGTCGTCAAGTTCGAGATCGCAAATACAGCCAAGGCGCGCCCCATCGCAGATATTGATTACCTCTTTGCGCCTTAGCTCACAAAAAGTCGTGCATCCCATACGCTCACCTCCCTAACATGTTATGCGTGAGAGTGGCAAAGCATACGAGGGAATTATATCGTAAATTCCTAAAACCATATTCGTAAATTATAATCAATCAAGCATGCGCGCGCCTATTGCTTGCGCGCTCTGGTAGTTTTCGATCAGCTGTTCGTAACGGACGGCGACGTCGGAAATGATATCATACCAACTGACCGGAATGGTGTTTTTGGCGTTCTCGCCTAACGCGCTAATGAGATCCGGGTCGGCTAGCGCGTTCTTAATTACCCGACAAAGATCCTCGGGGGCATCGCCGCAGAGCAGCCCGTTTTTGCCGTCCTCAATAACCTCGGCCGCGCTGCTGCCACGCGCTAATATGGAGGGAGTCCCCATAATGGCAGCCTCGCGTACAACCATAGGCGCATTATCATAAAGCGAGGGGAATACGAACAGCGAGGCCCTCTGATAAAGCCCGTCGAGCGCCTCCATCTGAGAAATATGGCCGGTAAAGACGATTGATTGCTCCAGGCCGAGCTCGGCCGCCTTTTCCTTTATATCGTTTGAATCAGGTCCCTGCCCGGCCATAACAAGCTTGAAGCGCACTCCTTCATTTTTGAGCAGGGCGCAAGCTTTAAGAATAAGCAGGATGTTCTTTTTCCAGTTCATCTGACCTACATATAAAAGGATCTGCGAATCATCCAGTGCAAAAAGTCCGTTTATTTTTGCTTCTAAACCCTTTTGGGGCGCACGTATCTGCGCCCCGTTCGGCATCACCTGTATCGTTCCGGTATATCCGTAATCCCATAATACGTCCGCGGTTGTTTTGCTTACAGCCCACACCTCGTCGCATTTTTGATAAAAGTCGACTACAAATTTTACCCCCAGCTGAGCAAGATGCTCCTGCTTAGTAATTTTGAGAAAATCGTCATAATATTTTGAATGAAACGTGCCTATCAGGGGGATTTTTCTTTTGTTCGATAAACGGATAGCCTCCTGCCCGGCAATAAACGGGCTGTGCGCATGCAGTATATCCAGCTTGATGTGCTTCATTCTTTCATTATAATGATGATCCCAAATGGGTATACCCATTTTATATTGCGGCGAACGCGGCAATGAAGCGCTGCAAAAATCCACCAGCTCAAACGGGTACCCGCCGCGGTATCCCGTATCCGCCATCGGCGTGATGACGTAGCATTCGTGCCCCATATCGCTTAATGTCAGCGCGTATTGATGAACCACGCGCCCAACGCCATCCACAATAGGTAACAGGGTATCCGTACAAAGCCCGATCTTCAAAACAAAGTCCCCCCATATAAAGGCAGTTTGATGAATACAATTATACGGTTCGGCCGCTGTTCCGGCAATATAAAATAAAAAAATAGACGTGGTAATTAACAAAGGGAATAGGTATATTGTACGATTGAAACGACAAAGAAAATTAAGCCCTTAACGCAAAGCGGCAAACAGCTACTTGGCCGTATTCGGGTTAAGCAAAATAGCGGGATAGGGCTTAGGAGCGACGACGGGTATAATCTTGGCATAATCGAAATTGGGATTATAATATGGGTCGCCTTTAAGCAACATTTTTCGCATGGCATCGTAACAGCGCACCAAATCCGGCTGTGCGGCGTCCTTTGAGCTGACTTTTCCGCCGTGGTATTCCAATGTGGAAAACGGCGTATAAATGTTTCTCCAGCCAAAGTTTCTCATGCGCATGCATAGCTCAACGTCATAGCCGTACGCTTCAAGCGTTTCATCAAAGCAGCCTGCGTGAAAGAATTTATCGTTTTTCACCATAAGGCAGTTTCCACTAACAGCGGTTGTATTGCGGAGCGTCTGCACGAAATGGTTGCGGCGCGTTTCATCCGTATCGTCCGCATCACCCGAATAGACGTTACCGAACCATCCGCCAATTCCCACGACTACGCCTCCGTGCCAGATTTGTCCGCTTGGAAATAGCAGCTTTGCGCCGACGACGCCAGTATCTTTAAGCTGCGCCAACTCAAGCATGGATTCAAGCCAATCGGGAGTTATGGGCCGGCAATACGGGCTGAGGAACGTCAGGTAATCGGTCAGCGCGTTTGCCGCGCCGATATTGTTGATTTTTGATAGGTTAAACTTCCCATCATACCTAATGACCTTTGCGGCGCGGTTTTTCTCAAGGATATTTAAATACTTCTGTGAAATGGGCTTTTGAGAACCATAATCCACAATGATGAACTGATAACGCTCATACGTGGAAATATCCTCGATTGATTCAAGGCATGCGCGAAGCGCGTCCGTCTGATCCCGATGGGGAATTATGATGGCTATGCTCAAATTATCCTTAAACCCATAACGCACTCTGAAGCTTCCCGTATAAAGGCCGGAGACGGAATAACCGTTTTTGTAATGGCTTTTTATAAACTTATCCAGGCAATCCCTTCCCTCACGGGGTGAAAGGGGACAGTTGCTTTGCGCGGATGAAAAAATTACCTTTGGAATATGTTTAACAAAACCGTTTTTCGCGCATTTTAGCTGAAAAGCGTAAATGTCGGCCGCGCTGTATGAAGCCAGGCCGTCCGCGTTGTTATAAGCTAATCGGCTTACCGCAAACGCGCGACCTATGTACGGATGGCTGAAAAGCGTTTCAGGACTGAAGTCCGGCTTGAATATCGGCCGTTCGCGTTGACCTGAGGGTCCGATATGATCTTCGTCGCCATATATCATCCCGACATCCTTATGCTTTGCGGCATTCTCCGCCATGCAATAAAGCGCGTCTTTCGTAAACTCGTCTCCCGCCTGCGCAAACCAGAGGTAGTGGCCGTGCGATTTTGCTACGGCGGCATGCAAAATAGCTTCGTCCGTTGAATCCAGCCCGCATAATCGGATATGGTCTTTTTCCATGTCCTTTAATCCGCAGATAACTTTTGTTTGAGCGCAGATTATCAGTTCCCAATTATCATAGGATTGGTTTTGCAGGCTGTTTATCGTACGGTTAAGAGAGGCCTTATTTCCTTTATAGAGCAGGATTACAGAAAAAAAAGGCAACAGTTCCCAATCCGGTTTTCTATCGTTCATACTGGCATACGCCTCCTCTTGCGCGCTGAGATATTCATCATATCCCTCGGTTGGAGCAAATCGAGTCTCGCGCTTTTGCTGCTGGCCCAGCAAAGAGGCAAAAATGCGTATGATTTTATTGAGATTATTGTTCATAACAATAGTGTAAACAGAACGCCGTAAGAGCATACGTTTGCTTTGCAAAGTTTGAACAGGAAAAGCAAATAAATCAAGTATCTGAAACTTCAAGGAATTGGCGACAGGGCGGATTTTGGAGCGGTATACTTAGGCCCAGACCCGCCCTTTGCCATGCTGCTATGTTAATCGTAATTAAAAAAATCAATACGCGGTTTAAATCCCTGCGCCGCGCGCGCAGCGCAAAAGAATATATACATTGCGTCCTCTCCGCGTTAAGCGGCTGGCTGGCCGGTATCATCCGCAAGGCTGTAAACATACAGCCTTGCTTTTTCCGGGTTCTTCTCTTTGAGCTGCGGGCGCTTGCGCCGTGCTTGCCCGGCTGTAAACCTTTCCATTATGCATGCTGCGGTAATCAGCCCGATAATTACGCCCGGTAACATAAATGAGAAAAACAATCCGAAATAATTCATAAAACCCTCCCCCGGTAATCTCAGCGCGGGTTTCCTGACAGGAAACCCAATAGGCAAAAAAATCGCCTATGCTCGCTCGTCTCCGCTTACCCGTAATAACTTAAACGGATTTATGGTTCATTTACTTCATTTTAGTATCCCACCCGGAAACTGTCAAGAGGTTTGTTGCATTTTGTTTCCGCATAGGATACAATAATACGAATACGATGCGGAGGTTGAGTATGAACCGTTTGCGCGAACTACGCTGCGAAAGAGGGATGACGCAGGAAGAGTTAGGCTCCTTGATTGGCGTAAAAAAGGCGGCTATATCCAAATATGAGTCCGGGCGGGTAACCTTGCCCCCGGAAATGCTGCTGAGAATCTGCGATTATTTTCTCGTGTCCGCCGATTATTTGCTTGGGCGGCCCGCTTCTCATGAAGCCACCCCAATATGGAAGGCGAAATCACAGCCCTTCATTGAGCCGGCGGCAAACGTGGTCGGCGTTCCGCTTGTGGGGCGCGTGCATGCCGGTACGCCCATACTGGCGGATGAAAACATCAGCGAATACATTCCAGTACAATCCGGCGAAATTGCCTCGGGGGATTATTTCTTTATGGAGGTGGAGGGGGACTGCATGGAAAACGCGCATATTCCTGAGGGCTCTTTGATTCTTGTACGAATACAGCCACGCGTGGACAACGGGCAAATTGCTGTAATCCGCGTGGAAGACGAGGTTCTTTTGCGCAGCGTAAAATGGGCTCAGAGCCATATGGTGCTCATACCAGCCAATCCCAAATATGAGCCGATGGTTATACAAAGCGGGGACGTCGAGATCGTTGGGCGCGTTGTTGAAGCGCGAATACGAGGGTTATAAGAAAGAGATGATGTCAATACAATTATTCATGAGGCAACGTGAATATAGAGTATCGCGCAGCTAAGCTCATGCCGTTCCCAAGTTCACATTGTGGTAAATCTTTAATGCATTAGTATACTGTCTATAAACGCCATGCGACCTCGATAATGAGATTGCCCGCTTCCATCCGGGCTGATGCGGAGTGCCCCATTTTTTCCGCTAACGCCTTTACAATTGCCAACCCAAGCCCGGTATTGCGCCCGGAGCGCGTTTTGTCGCCGGTAAACGAGCGGTCAAACAGCCGCTGCGCATCTTCAAAACAAAGGCTGGGAGCAGGATTGGAGAACGCGGTGATTATCTGGCTGCCGTTCGAATATTGGCGGATGCTAAGGCATCCGCTCCCGTGCTTTATCGCGTTGCTGATCAAATTGGAGAATATACGGCTTACGCCCGTCTTGTCCGCCCAGATCGACGATAGACCGTTTTCGAGCTCGGTTTGTATTACCAGGCCCTGTTCCTTTAACAGCCCATAATATGCGGCAAGCTGCTCCGATAATACGGCATTGAGCACTACCGGCTCGGGATTAAGCGGATATTCGCCTGACTCAAGCCTGGATAGCTCATAAAAATCGGCTATGAGCGTCTCCAAACCCTGGGCGCGTTTTTGAATAATGGCGGTATATTCAAGCCGCTCGGCGCCCGAACATTTCTGGCCGGCCAAAAGCTGTATATAACCCAAAATTGATGTGAGAGGCGTGCGTAAATCATGTGAGATATTAGCGATTTGCTGCCGAAACAGATGATCCTTTTGCCTGTATGCGCGCTCCGCTTCCTGCATCCTCTCCAGCAGACGGTTAAGTTCTTTAAGCAGCTCCTCCAGCGCAGAATCGGGCGCTGCGGCCAGTACGCGGCCCGCATTGTAAGCCCTGAGCTGCCGTGCCGCATGGCGTATGCCTCTCCTGAGCAAGATAAGCCTAAACGCTGTGTAAGCAAGGGCAAGGGAAAGAACTAAAACAGCTATTACCATCTTTCAACCTCCTGTGAAACGGGCGGCCACAAAAGCCTATATATATTGGAAACTGCGCGGAGCGAGCCGCGCACTAAAGCTCGTATGCGATTTTATTGACCCTGCCGCCTAAATTTCGCTCGCGGGCCGGGGTACAAACCCCGCCCGCGGCATAAAACAATTATTGAATCTCCCTGCGATTAAAGGTCAGCATGCCGATTAGGGTAAACAAACCCGTATGGATAGCGCCGGCGGCGTAACATTTAAGCATTGTACCCGCGGGCATTGCCTCCGATGCGGTAACATCCAGCAGCGCTACGATCTGCCAGTCATACACTACCCTGAATACCGGCGATACCGTTACCTCCAGCACTTTAAGGAATTGCGGGAGCACAAAAAGTATAGACGCCGTAACAATGCCCACGATAACGCCATTCTTAAAAATGAAGAAGATACAGGTCGACAGGGCCAGGCCGGCAATCCAAAGCGGAAGCGCTGCAAGCGTTCTTTCGCCAAGCTTGTAGAGCGTGCTCCAGGTATCCTCACCCACGCCGAGAACGGCGAGGGAGAACAGGATATACGCCGCGTATATGACGGCCGCTATAACGATGGCGGAGATTAAGCCCGCGAGCAGCTTTCCGGTGTAGACAGCGCTGCGGCTGATTCCGAACGACACGCTGTTTCGGATGGTATTATTCTTGTACTCGTCCGAGAACACAATGTCTACAACCGCTATGCCCATTACCACAAGAAATGGAAGCATACTTATGAGCAGCATGAACATTGTATCCGCATAAAGCTCCGGTCCCGGCCCATAAATCAACATAATGAGAACGAAACTGAAAAACACCAAAACCCCAGTGAATATATAAGTGTACTTGCGTTTAAGGGTTTTGTACAACTCGCTTCGCAAATAATTAAGCACGCTTTCCACCCCCGATCAATGAGAGGAAATAATCCTCGAGCTCCGATTTCCTGAGCTGAATGCCGGTTACCGCGATGCCCGACGATACGAGGGCCGCGGTTATTACCTGCGGTTCATTAAGCTTCTCATATATCCGCAGCATACCGCCGGGGAGGACTTCGTAATCGGCGATGTTCAGCCGGCTTTCCAGTATCAAAACAGCTTTTGCGGGTTCATCCACGGATATATCCAGGCATTCCCTGCATTTTTCCCTGAGCGACTGGGCGGAAATCTGTTCAAGCATTATACCCTCATGCAAAAAGCCGTAGTTGGTCGCGATTGCGGATAACTCTGAAAGAATGTGGCTTGATATTAGCACGGTAATACCACGCTCGCGGTTCAGCCTCTGCATGAGCGATCTGAAATGGGCGATTCCCTGAGGATCCAACCCGTTTATAGGCTCGTCAAGCAGCAGGAGTTCGGGCTGGCTCATCAACGCCAAAGCCAGGCCGAGCCGCTGCTTCATGCCAAGCGAAAAGTTTTTGAACTTCTTCTTACCCGCGCCGGCAAGATCTACGAGCTCAAGGGCTTCGTACACGCAGGATTTACCCGGTACGCCCCGCTGAAGCCTGTAATACTCCAAATTCTCCGCCGCGCTCAAAAACGGATAGAATCCCGGCGTTTCCACGATTGCACCCGTGCGCCGCCGCGCCTTTTGAAGCCCGCGATTTGTCGTTTCACAGAACAACTCGACCTGGCCGCCATCCGGCACGGATTGCCCTGTGAGCATGCGAAGGAGCGTTGTTTTACCCGCCCCGTTTTTTCCAATAAGCCCGTAAACCTGGCCTTTTTGTACGGCGAAGTTTACCTGATTTACTACAGTGCGCTTAGAATAACGTTTCGTAAGCGCCTGAGTAGCTAATACCGTTTCAGCCATGCATATCCCAACCTTTCATTTAACATTAATTGAATTGTAAGGTAAAAAAGCCAAAACAGGCTTAAGCGTTTATAAAAAAAGTATAAAGACCGCGTTCTTTTTATCTTAAGCAAATAAGTGCCACCGCAGGCTTATTCGCGCACGATCTTGGCGTTTATGCACCTAACGGATAATATAGATCGAAGAACAAGCGCGGAGGCCGCGCGCAGCCGGTACATTCATGCGGGGGAATAGCAAAGGTCAATCTAACGCTGCGCGCATAAGGAAAGCGGCTTGATTCAATAAAATCCAAGAGAGTTAGTCAACAAGCTTAAAGCCAATCCCCCAAATGGTCCGAATATATTCCGCATCAGGCATTAGCTTGTTCAGTTTGGAACGCAAATTACTGATATGCACGTTTACGGTATTATCTTCGCCATAATACGGTTCGTTCCAAATCCGAGCATATATCTGCTCCCGCGTAAAAACGCGCTTCGGGTTTTCCATAAACATAGCGAGTATGTCGAACTCACGCGCCGTAAGATTGAGCGGGTATTCGCCCAACGTGGCGGTATGCTCTTCGCGGTTTAATACCAGTTCGCCGTATGTGAGCAAATTACGCGGGCCGTATGATCCGATTTGCGCACGGCGAAGCTGTGCTTGTACTCTGGCAAGAACTTCACGGGTATCAAAGGGTTTTGTGATATAATCGTCCGCTCCTAATTTCAAAACTGCGATTCGATCTTCAACGCTGGCTTTTGCCGATAATACGATTATGGGCGCGCTTTTGCCGCATCTTAAGCGCTTAATCAGTTCCTCGCCGGTAATGCCGGGTATCATTAAATCCAGCAGGATAACGTCGTATTCATACTGCGCAGCAAGCAGCTCCGCCTCGGTTCCGGAATAAGCCTGCCGGCAAACATACCCTTCCGCCTGCAAAAGCCGGTACAGCAGGCCGTTGATATCCGGATCGTCCTCTACAATTAACACATTAATGTTCGCGCACATATACCGAGTCCCCCTTAGCCGTTATATTTCCGGTTCCGCAAGCTCGCGCTCAAATTTCCGCTTTATACGCTGCAAGGCGTTATCAACGGTTTTGATACCCCTTTTAAGCTCATATGCGATACACTGATAGCTTTTTCCTTCAAGGAAAAGCGCCAATACCTGCTTTTCCAGAGGGGACAGCAGATGCTCCATACCCCACCTTAAACGCTCGACCGATTCCTGGCTGATAATAAGCTCTTCAGGATCCTTCACGCTCATGCCGGTCAGCACATCGATAAGGGCCCTGTCCTGCTCTGAGCCGTTTACTGGTTTGTAAAGCGATACATATGAGTTTAATGGAATATGCTTTTGGCGGGTCGCGGCTTTTATCGCCGTAATAAGCTGCCTTACTATGCATTTTTCCGCAAATGTGCGGAACGCGGCCTGCTTGTTGGGCTGATAATCGCGCACAGCTTTATATAAGCCTATCATTCCCTCCTGTATAAGATCCTCGCGATCCGCACCGATAAGGAAATAAGGGCGGGCTTTTACCCGTACGGTATTTTTATACCGGCCGTACAAAAGCTCGCCGGCCAACGCGTCGCCCGCGCGGCTTAATATGACCAATTCTTCATCCGAAAGCGTTTCATAATCCATTTTATCCATTTAGCTTTATACTCCTATAAATAACAGGCGTAACGCTGGCGGCATTGTCATAACGCCAAGGGAGGGGAGGGGCGCGTATCGCCGCGCAACGCCAAAACGGCTGCCACTTTTACGCACCGCCGCCGCTCTTGCCGCGCCTTAGCCTCTCAAATACATTCCGATGCTCGTCGTTGAGCCTGCTTTCCAAAGTACCCTCTTTAGGGCGTATTGCGTTGATATAATGCCTTGTATATTCCGCCTTCGCCCGTTCCACATCGATAAGGAGCTCGCGGGAGCTCATGCGTGAGGCATAACCGAGCACCATCATTTGCTCCAGCGCATCGGAGGTTACAACGCATACGCTTCGACCGCCGCTAAAATACGAGCGTACCGCGCGCTCAATGAACATATCCGCCGTTTCGCCCGCGCCAGTGTAAACAACCGTGGCCGCGCCCCGTTCCATATGCTCCGCGTCAGGCTGAAGGTGTGCGTCAAAAACAATGATTAGTTCCAGATCCCTGTATCCGGCATAATCAGCTAACATATCGCATAATGCGGCGCGCGCGTAATCAAGCTCAGGTATGCCCGATAGAACTCGGGATGCGTGAATGACGTTATAGCCGTCTACAAGCATAATATCCGCCATGAGCCGTTAATTTTCGCCGTCCTGTCTTTTCTTCTCATACATCAGTACTGCGGCGGCAACCGAGGCGTTAAGAGATCCGACCTGCCCATACATGGGAATAGCGGCAAGATAATCGCATTTTTCACGCGTGAGGCGCGACAGGCCGCCGCCCTCACCGCCGATTACGAGCGCTAAAGGCCCTTTTAAATCAATTTTTGACATCGGCTCGCCATCCATATCCGCGCCGGCTAACCATATGCCGCCCTGCTTGAGCTGCTCAAGCGCCATAGAGAGATTTGGAACGCGCGCCACGCGCATATGCGCCACCGCCCCGGCGGAGGCTTTTACCACAGCGGCCGTAACGCCGACGTTTCTGCGTTTGGATATAATAACGCCATGAACGCCCGCGCACTCAGCGCTGCGTATGATGGAACCCATATTGTGAGGATCCTCCATACCGTCGAGGAGCAGGACAAAAGGATGTTCGCCCCTGTCCCGCGCGTAATCCAGTATATCGCTCAGTTCGCAGTATTCAATGCCGGGAACCTGAGCTACGATGCCCTGATGGTTACCGGGTTTTACTCCATGGCCAAACGGCATACATAATTCATCCAGCTTGAATTTAGAGGTTTCTTCAACGCGTATTTGATTGTCCCTTGCCAGGCGTATGATTTCCCTGAGCGATCCGTCCGGTTCCTTTACCACCCAAATCCTGTCGATACTTCGGCCTCCTTTTACAGCTTCTCGTACGGCGTTGCGGCCGTAAATGAGGTTAGGCAGTTCGTCGGCGGGTTTTATGGAAGATGGTTGAGGCTCCGCTTCCCGTTCGTATCTCAAGCGTTCGCCGTCCTGATAGCGCGGGTAAGGCTTGCCGGAGCGTTCGCCGTCCTGATAGCGCGGGTAAGGCTTGCCGGAGCGTTCGCCGTCCTGATAGCGCGGGTAAGGCTTGCCGGAGCGTTCGCCGTCCTG
>OHJS01000412.1_pt1 | contig 29496 bp, 26 predicted proteins | sample 1568661 | NCBI WGS metagenome assembly OHJS01 (sample SAMEA3879603, study PRJEB24766) | human gut metagenome | biome: human-associated habitat; feature: feces | place: USA | collected 1985/1987 | reverse complement strand
AAGGTCGACCAAACTTTTATAATTGATTGGCAAATCAATTTGCTAAACCATAATTCAGCAAATAGCTTAGGCTAAATCGGAACGAAAATTTTAAAATGATTTAATATTACTTCCTATTAAACTTTTTTACCTTTTCCGAAAGGCTTTGTAAATCCTCTTTTGAAAGTTCAGGCAGATGTTCGAGGTCGTCAAGAAATTTTGCTATACTTTCCTTTTCCTTTAGCTTTGTACTCTCAATATAATAGCTTGTAATAATTCCCGGTACTACCGCTATTATCAGTATGGAACATATCGACAGGAAAATCGACATTGCCCTGCCGAGTATCGTAACGGCGGTTATGTCGCCAAAACCTATGGTCGTGGCTACGCTGAAACAGTACCATACACTGTCAATCGGAGTTTTTATGTTCGGCTCAACTATCCATACACCAATGCTTACACCTGCAAATATTATTATGTATGTTGTCAAAAACTTAAGTGCTCCTGTCCGTTTAAGTATAATTTTTATCAGCCGAGTTTTTTTCATATCTTCACCGCCTGCCTTTTATAACAAAATTATATCAATTCTGCGTATAACAGTCAATATTTTTAGCAAAATTAAACAGTCGAATTTTTGGTCAGAGTTTTTGCATCGATTTTCACAAAACAGGTGAAAAATTATTATGCAAAGAAAACACCGTCAGCGCAAAGAGTTGACGGTGTTAAAAAGCCTATTTTCTTGTTTGTTTTCATAATTGAAAGGTTTTCGCTATTGTGTTTAAGCTGCCAAACAGCAAGCCGGTTGGCTATCGGAGTTTGCGTTAGCCCTTAATAAACAACTGTTCCCAATAATATCTGTACGGAGCATTTTGGTCAACATAACACGAAACACCGATTTTGTTATATTTGCTGTTCATTATGTTTGCTCTGTGCGACGGAGAATTCATCCATTCTTTTACTACAGCTTCGGGTGTGTTCTGTCCTGCGGCAATGTTTTCGGCTGCCGAAGTGTACGAAACATTATTCTGCTTTAAAACCATAGACCAGCTTGTGCCGTCAGGGCGCTGGTGTGAAAACAGAGTTGCTGTTTCTTTTGAACGAATGTTTGAAAGGTTTGTAAGAGTTGTGTCTTTTGTGAGAGGAGAAAGTCCCTCTTTTGCCCGTGCCGCATTTACAAGTTCAATTACCTTATCGGCAAATTCTTTATTATAGCTTGCAGATCCGCTCGGCTGTGTGGTAGGCTGCGGTTGTGAAGTCGGTTGTACGGTGGTCGGCTGTGTTGCAGGCTGTGTCGGAGTTTCTCCTCCCGAAATGAGCATTTGAGCCGAGGTTACATCCTGAACATCAATTTTGCCGTCATTGTTATAGTCGGCAATTGTTTTCTGATTGTCTGTCAGTTCTCCGTCACCTGCTATTTTTATCTGCAAGTATGTAACATCCTGCACATCAAATCTGCCGTCATCGTTTAAGTCGTATTTTTGCGTATCAAGTGCTGATGCCGAAACAATTGCAGTTGCCGCTACTGCTGTGGCGGTAAGTGTTACGGCGATAATTTGTTTTAAATTTATCATATGAACTCCTGTGATTTTAACTCTGATAGATATTTAAAAGAATGTTTTTGATGTCCCAAAGTTTTTTCGAGAGGTCAACATAGTAGTTGTGCGGGTTCTCAAATCGCTTTACCTCGTCCCAAAGGAGTCCGATTTGGTCTTTGCAGTATTTTGCAATATCTTCAATCTTTGGCGATTCATACACGCACTTGCCGTCCTTAAATATCGGTACAAGTAATTCTTTTGCGGTAAAGTCTGTGAGAGTTTTTGCTTTCCATGTTGCATTCTGGTCGAAAATGGTGTGTGGTTTTGAGAAATCCATTACTTCGTCGTACACGCAAAGTTCGTCGGCAAGAGCCTTGCCGCTCTCGTTGTCATAATAACGGTAAAGTTTTTTGAAATGAGGATTTGTGATTTTTGATGTGTTCTCGCTGACTTTGATTTTCGGGATAATTTCGCCGCTTGTGGGTTCTTCAACGGCAACAAGTTTATATACACCGCCGAATACAGGCGAACTTGACGAAGTTATAAGTCTTTCGCCAACTCCGAAAACATCGACCTGTGCACCCTGCATCATAAGGTCACGGATAAGGTACTCGTCGAGTGAGTTTGATGCAACAATTTTGCAGTTTTCAAGTCCTGCCTCGTCAAGCATTTTTCTCGCTTTTTTAGAAAGGTAAGAAATATCGCCCGAATCAAGACGAATTGCAAATTTGTTAATGCCCTTTGGAACAAGCACTTCTTTAAATACTCTTATTGCGTTCGGAACGCCGCTTTTAAGCGTGTTGTAAGTATCGACAAGAAGCGTCGGGTTCTCAGGATAAAGCTCGCAGTAGGTGCGGAATGCTGTATATTCGTTGTCGAACATCTGAATCCAGGAATGAGCCATTGTGCCGCCTGCGGGTACGCCGTAAAGTGCGTCTGTAAGTGTGCAGGCTGTACCGGCACAACCGCCTATGTATGCGGCTCTTGCACCGTCAACAGCACCTGTTGCGCCCTGTGCACGGCGAGAACCAAACTCAAGAACCGTTCTGCCCTGTGCGGCACGAACAATTCTGTTTGCCTTTGTTGCAATGAGAGTCTGATGATTGATTGTAAGAAGTAAAAATGTTTCGATAAGCTGTGCCTCTATGGCAGGAGCTTTTACCGTAATAATCGGTTCGTTAGGGAAGATAGGAGTTCCCTCGGGAATAGCGTAAATATCACCTGTGAATTTGAAATTTGAAAGATATTTTAAAAATTCTTCGTCAAAAATTCCTTTTTCTCTAAGATATTCAATATCGGTTTCGGAGAAGTGGAGATTTTTGATGTAGTCAATTACCTGCTCAAGACCTGCCGCAATGGCAAAACCGCCGTTGTCGGGCACTTTGCGGAAGAAAAGGTCGAAGTAAACATTCTTTTTGTAAAAGCCGTTTTTAAAATAGCCGTTTGACATTGTAAGCTCGTAAAAATCGCAGAGCATGGAATAGTTAGTTTCTGTCATTATAAATCACCTTAATAAAATTTGATTTGCATTATGTTTCGAACCTATCAGCTTTCGGTTTGTTCAAGATTTTTTACACCCTTGCTAAGGCAAAGCCTTTGTGCAAAAACCGCAAGCACACACATAACAATAACAAGTCCAAGGTTAATTATAACAGGTTCAACGCCAAAAATCCATAGCAATACAAGAGAAATTGCACAAATAGCGGCGGTAATTGCTATAATTATGGCTGCATTGATTACGGTATTGTAGTTACCTCGCAAAGCGTTGATTTCATCGTCCCATACAAGTTTAGGGTTTATTGTGTCCAAGAATATACCGAGGTAGGTTACAAAAACAACGCAGATAAGGCTTAAAAGAATATGTATAAGCGGAATTACGATGAATACAAACGGGTTAAAGCTGTCTGCGAGAATTGCGCAGTAAATATTAAATGCAATTACGTAGAGCACCATAACAGAGCCGCTGATGATTATACTTGTAAGTGCTTTTGCATTCAGTTGAACTCTTAATGTAACGGGAATATAGCGCATAAATTGGAAGTGCTTGCCCTCTCTTGAAATTGCGGAAGAAGCGATACTGTTAATTGCCGTGACAAGGGCGGAAATTACAACAGCCGCTACGGTAATTACAGTGATACTTTTTTGATCTCCCGCAAGGTACGGTGTAAGTGTGCCCGACAAAAAGTTTGTACTGCCCTGCAAAATCATAATAACAGCCATAAAAACAGGCCACAAAAGGTTAATGGCTATGCAGTCCATAAAGAAAGGCGGAGTTCTGAAAAGGATAAGAAATTCTTTTTTCAAATAACTTGCAAAAACTCCTTTTTGGGTTGATTTTTCAACAGCCTGACTTGCAATGCTTTTACTGCGTTTGGATTTTGTGGTATTGATGTCCGACACACCTTTGATATACATTTTTGACGCAAGGAAAAGAAAGACTGCAACGAAAATTACATTTGCAAGCAAGTATAAAAGCAGTTGATATACGGATTCGCTTGAGATAGAATCCATCATAAGCGGAATGTGCGGAAAAATAAAGTTCATAACATTTAAAAATCCGTTGTCTGCGCTTGCAAGCGAAGTAACGATTGCGTCGGGATTAAATCCGCTGATGCTTACGAGGGCAACCAATGCGCCGACTATAAGCACGGCAGTGCCGATACCTGTAATTTTATTGAGAAAATCACGATTTTTTACCGAATGGGTAAAGTACATAAATATAACGGCAATAATTCCGCAGTAAGCAAGAGGAATAATGGGAACGGTAAGTATGCCGATTATTGAAGTTATAACACCTGTAAGCGAAAATCCCTTTGCCGACATAAAGCCTACGCAAGCACCGAGAATAAGGATAAATTCCATTATGTTTTCCGAAAGCAGGGAATAAGCAAACTTTGCGCTTACGATTTCTCTCGGCTTTAACGGAAGAGGAATGAGATTTTCAATATCGTTTGAAAAATAAAATATATTGATAATTACATTAATTCCGAATACTACGGAAAGGATAGAAATAATATGTAAAATTACTTCCGCACCCTGTGTTGCTCCGCCGTATGTCATTACGCCGAGTGTTAGGGCATAGGTGATTATTCCAACAAGCGCACCTGCCGGTATCATAATAAGAAGCACAACCGCCGTACCCATAATTGTATAAAAATGTTTGGAACGCTTTTTTTCTGCGGAGGTTAGCTCGGTTGTTTTTATAAAGGTTTTTAATAAATTAAAAAAATTACTCATTTTCAGTCAGCTCCAAAAAGATTTGTTCAAGTGATTTGCCTGTGTTCTGACTACAAAGATTATCGAGAGTGCCGTCATAAAGCGATTTGCCCTTTTTTATTATGATAACCTTGTCGCAGAGCTTTTCGGCAACTTCCAGTATGTGGGTGGAGAAAAATACGCAGTTACCCGCATCTGCGTGTTCACGCATCATAGCTTTCAGTTCAAAAGCACTCTTAGGGTCAAGACCGATGAGCGGTTCGTCAAGAATCCATACATCGGGATTGTGCACAAGTGCGGCGGCAACCATAATTTTCTGACGCATACCGTGCGAGTAGCTTAGCATAGGTGCGTTTAAGCTGTCGGTAAGTCCGAATCTGTCGCAAACTTCGGTAAATCTCTTTTTGCGCACATCTGACGGAACTTTGTAGATGTCACCGATGAAATTGAGAAACTCAATTCCTTTAAGCCTTAAGAACATATCGGGACTGTCGGCAATGTAACCGATACTTTTCTTTGCCTCAAGCGGTTCTTTTTTTATGTCGTGACCGTTGATGCTTATTTCACCGCTGTCACTTGAGAGAATACCTGTAAGCATTTTGATTGTGGTGGTTTTGCCCGAACCGTTCGGTCCGATAAATCCTACAATTTCGCCTTTATTTACAGTAAAAGACAAATCGTCTACTGCTTTTAAAGTGTTGTTAAATACCTTTGTAACATTATTGAATTTTATCATAATATCAGTCCTTTATATGAATGTATTTATATAAATATTATAAAATCAGATATAGTCGCTGTCAATTATTTTTACATTGTTTTTAAAATTTGTTCTGATGCGACATATTTTGAAAAGCTTTTTGTATACGCAAAGTTTGACAACAACAATAACCCCTCTGACAACGCATATTAACAGCGTTGCCGGAGGGGTTATGCTTTTAAGCCTGTAATTGATTTAAAATTTTATTTCTTATTCTTTTTTAGTTTACCGATTACATAAATCAGTACAAAGCCGAGCAGGAAAGCACCTACTACACATTTAAACACAATGCCGAGCACACCGTCAAACATTGCAATTCCCGAGAAACTGTTCATAGCGTACCATACAGTCATAAAGCTGAAAAAACCCCCGATGATGTAGCACAAAGAACCGAGCTTTTTTGCCGATACGAACATATACAGAGCGATTATTGCCCATAATATAAAGTAAAAGGATTTTATGGTTTCCATTTGTTGATCTCCTATAAATCTAATGTATTAATGATTTAAAGTTTAAGGTCGGGAATATACTGCTTTATAATTGAAATTAATCCGACCTTTGGAGTATCTTCGTCGGGTAACTGTGGAAAGTCATATGCCGCATAGTCATTGCCCTCGATAATCGCAGGTCCGTTCTCCGAAATGCATACATCCCAACCGCAATACTTAAATTCGGGTTCTTCCAGTGCCGCATTTTTAACAAGATCCTTGACCTCTTCGCAGTAAGGAATTTTAAAACCTTTAAATTTTATTCCCGAATACGGGTGTTCGTATGCAATTTCCATATCGGAAGTATGTCCCGGCCCTGTTACCGTACCTGTATCGAGGTCAAAGTGACAGGCAAAACCGCCGTTTTCAAGATTATCTACAAATTTACCGTTATTTCCTGTTTTAAACACCGCATACAAAATATTCGGCTTGCCGTCTACCACAAGTGTGGCAATTCTTAAGCAGTTAATTGAGTGAGGATAAATTTTTGAAACATCGGGGTGTTGTTTTATTGCCTCTTCAAGTACACCGAATTCGTTTTCTTTGTCAAAAACATAATTATAAAATTCTTCGTCACTCTTAAAGTCCGCTTTAACAAGTTTTTCAATGCCTTTGCCGCATTCGCCGAAAGCAGGCTTTGCAATGAAAACATCCCAAGGCTTAATAAATTCGCTGAATTGCTCCAAAGTAATCTTTTCCTCAATTACAAGTACCCGTCTGCCAAGATATTTTGCAAATCTGGTATCAAATAATCTTTTATCGTTAAATATTTCGGCACTTGTAAGGTCGTTCTGCATTAACATAAAACGCTTGTTTTTAAAGCGTGTCATATACGTTTTGCGTTGGTCTGCAGTCATATTGTAGTATTCAAACAGAACATAGTCATTATATCCCGCTCTGTATTTTAAAAAGCAACCTACCATATCAAAGAAAATGCCGGCTTTGTTTTTGCCGGATTTTGTGTGAACGGTATTTATTGCGCCGGAAAGTTTGCTGAATGTTGCGCCGGAGCAAACTCTGAAAAAGTAACCGATTCTCATAATAACCTCTTTTGTATCTTAGTTGTATCAAAATTACGGCTAATTTAAGCCATTTTGTGTAGTTAAGGGTGTATTTGTCAATATAACTTCCATTATAGTATATTTTGCGCTGAAATGTCAATAATGGTGACGGATTTGTGAAAAGTTTTTGAAAAGTAAAATTTTTCTGATAAAACTCTTGACTTTTGCTGACTTTAAGATTATAGTATAAGCATAAGAGTTAGCACTCACATACAGAGAGTGCTAAAACAACAAAAAACGCAGGCAGAGAGGTGATACCTATGGAGCTTGCGGAAAGAAAGCAAAAAATTCTTTCGGCTGTTGTTGAAAACTTTATAAAGACAGGTGAGCCTGTAGGTTCAAAAACTCTGATAGACGAAACGGATTTAAAAGTTTCATCGGCTACGGTAAGAAATGATATGGCAGACCTCACACAAAAGGGTTATCTTGTTCAGCCGCATACATCGGCAGGCAGAATACCTACTCAGCAGGGCTACAGATACTATGTTGACAATCTTATGAAGATCGTGGCGGTGTCACAGCGGGGCAGAGAACTTGTGGAGGATAAACTTTACAGAAATGCCGAATCACCCGAAAATATTTTAAAATCGGCGGCAGATCTTCTTTCGGAGCTGACAGGACTTACCGCAGTTGCCACAGCACCGAATTCCGCAGAAAGCAGGATTCACAAAATCAGCTTTGTGCAGACGGGTTCGCACACGGCAATGACTGTTGTAATTGCCTCAAACGGCATTATAAAAAATCAGCTTTTCAGATGCGAATTTATAATCACTCCCGAAATCCTTGAAGTGTTTGACAAAGCACTTAACGAATTGTTTGACGGAGTAAGGCTTTCTTCGATAAATCGTCCGTTTATACAGACGGCAGCGGCAAGATTTGGCGAGTTATCGCTCTTTATGCCAAGTGTGCTTACGGCGATAAAAGATGCGGCAGACAAGGCAAACGAAGTCGGAATCTTTTTGAGCGGTCAGACAAAGCCGTTGTTTATGCAGAATGTAAATTTTCTTGCGGCAAGAAATGTAATTGAACTTCTTTCAAGAAAAGGAGATCTTGCAGGTGTTCTTACAAGCCTGCCGATAGGTACTTCGGTAAGTATAGGTACAGAAAACAGCCGTATAGAACTTGCGTACAGCTCGGTAATTTCTTCAAGCTACAGCGTAAAAGATACACCGTCCGGTACGCTTGCCGTAATAGCTCCGATACGAACGGATTACGGCAGAGTGATTTCGATTATAGAATGTATAAGCGAATGTGTAAGTAAAATAATAAGCGAGCTTATAGAGCATTAATATAGAAAGGAAAGGTAATATGTCAAAGAAAAAAGAAGTGACAAAAGACGAAGCTGTTGTAAACGAGAATACATCCGAACAGACAGCTGAAGCGGTTACGGAAGAGATTGATGAAACCGCCAAAAAAATAGCTGAACTTGAGGAGGAGCTCAACTCACAGAAAGACAAATATCTTCGCCTTTGTGCCGAGTATGACAACTACCGCAAGCGTACAGCAAACGAAAAGCTTTCTATTTATGATGACGCAACAGCAAAGGCGGTTACAGAGCTTTTGCCTGTAGCAGACAGTATTCAGATGGCTATTACAAATTTAAAAGATTGTGACCCCGATATTTTAAAGGGCATTGAGCTTATTTCAAATCAGCTTGCAAAGTCGCTTGAAAAGCTCAAGGTTGAGCCTTTCGGTGCGCAGGGTGAGGAGTTTAATCCGGAAATTCACAACGCAATCTCAAAGATTGACGATGAGAATTTTGAAAAGAACTGTATTTCACAGGTGTTCCAGACAGGTTACAAAATCGGCGATAAAATTATTCGTCATGCAATGGTTCAGGTTGCAAATTGCGACTAAGACCTTTATATAAATAAATCAGTATAAAAGTAAAACAAATATATTCAGGAGGAATTCATTATGGCAAAGACAATAGGTATAGATTTAGGTACAACAAACTCATGTGTAGCAGTTATCGAAGGCGGCGAGCCTGTAGTTATTCCTAACGCCGAGGGCGCAAGAACAACTCCTTCCGTTGTTGCTTTCTCAAAAGACGGCGAGCGTATGGTAGGTCAGGTCGCAAAGCGCCAGGCTATCACAAACCCTGACAAGACAGTTTCTTCTATTAAGAGAGAAATGGGTACTTCATATAAGGTATCTATTGACGGCAAGCAGTACACACCACAGGAAATTTCAGCTATGATTCTTTCAAAGTTAAAGGCAGACGCTGAAGCATACCTCGGCGAAAAGGTAACACAGGCAGTTATTACAGTTCCTGCTTACTTTACAGACGCACAGCGTCAGGCTACTAAGGATGCAGGTAAGATTGCAGGTCTTGATGTAAAGAGAATTATCAACGAGCCTACAGCAGCTGCTCTTTCATACGGCATAGATAAAGAAAAAGACCAGAAGGTTATGGTATATGACCTCGGCGGTGGTACATTCGATGTATCTATCATTGAGATGGGCGACGGTGTTCAGGAAGTACTTGCAACAGCAGGTAACAACCGCCTCGGTGGTGATGACTTCGATAAGAGAATTATCGACTGGATGGTAACATCATTCAAAAACGAAACAGGTATTGACCTTTCATCAGATAAGGTTGCTATGCAGCGTTTCAAAGAGGCTGCAGAGAAAGCTAAGATAGAGCTTTCGGGCGTTACAACATCTTCAATCAACCTCCCGTTCATTACAGCAGACCAGACAGGTCCTAAGCACCTTGACTTAACACTTACAAGAGCTAAGTTTGACGAACTTACAGCAGACCTTGTAGAGGCTACAATGGGTCCGGTTCGTTCGGCTCTCTCTGATTCAGGTTTACAGATCAGTCAGATTGACAAGGTTCTTATGGTCGGCGGTTCTTCAAGAATTCCTGCTGTACAGGAAGCTGTTAAGAAACTTATCGGCAAAGAGCCGTTCAAGGGCATTAACCCTGATGAGTGCGTAGCTGTAGGTGCTGCTATTCAGGGCGGCGTTCTCGGCGGCGAGGTAGAGGGACTTCTTCTCCTCGATGTTACACCTCTTTCACTTGGTGTTGAAACAATGGGCGGCGTAATGACAAAGATTATTGAGAGAAACACAACAATTCCTACAAAGAAGAGCCAGATTTTCTCAACTGCCGCTGATAACCAGACACAGGTTGAAATCAATGTTTTACAGGGTGAGCGTGAATTTGCAAGAGATAACAAGCAGCTCGGTTTGTTTGCTCTCACAGGCATTGCTCCCGCTATGCGTGGTATCCCGCAGATTGAAGTAACATTTGATATTGATGCAAACGGTATTGTTAATGTATCTGCAAAAGACCTCGGTACAGGCAAGGAGCAGAAGATTCAGATTCAGAACTCAACCTCAATGAGCAAGGAAGATATCGACAAGGCTGTTAAGGAAGCAGAGCAGTACGCTGCAGAAGATAAGAAGCACCGTGAAGAGGTTGACGCTAAGAACGAAGCAGAGAACCTTGTATATCAGGCTGAAAAGCTAGTAAACGAGAGCGGCGACAAGATTTCAGAGGACGAAAAGAATACAATCAATACAAAGTGTGCTGCAGTTAAGGACGCTATCGCTAAGAACGACAAGTCTATGATTGACGCTGCTAAGGAGGATTTACAGAAAGCTGTTTACGAAGTTTCCGCAAAACTTTATCAGCAGGCAAATCCGCAGGGTGCACAGGGTGCGGCTCCGCAGGGTGACCCACAGCAGGGCGCACAGGGCGGCTCAAACGGTGACCCTAACGTATATGATGCCGATTTTAAGGATGTTGACGGCAACTGATTAAAAACGGCAGCCTATAAATAGATTTACACAATGATTGACTTCATTTGTTTTTCCTGTTAAAATTTGTTAAAGGGGCTGTTTTTTGCAACGGCTCCTTTAGCACTGTATGGATTTTTGACAGCGTATATAGATAACCTTTATACAGCTGATAACAAGTTATTAAAAGGTGAGAATGATGGCAGATAAAAGAGATTATTACGAGGTGCTTGGCGTTTCTAAGGGAGCAAGCGAAGATGAAATTAAAAAGGCTTACCGTCAGAGCGCTAAAAAGTACCACCCTGACCTCCATCCGGGAGATAAGGAATGTGAAGAAAAATTCAAAGAAGTCAACGAGGCTTACGAGGTACTTTCAGATAAAGATAAAAAAGCCCGCTATGACCAGTACGGTCACGCAGGCGTAGACCCTAACTTCAGTGCGGGCGGCGCAGGCGGTTACGGTGCATACGGTCAGGGCATTGATATAGATGATATTTTTTCAAGCTTTTTCGGCGGATTCGGAGGCAGACGCTCCAATAATCCTAATGCTCCGAGCCGAGGCAGCGATGTTGAGGCAAGCATTTATATTTCATTTGAAGAGGCTGCAAAGGGCTGTAAAAAGACCGTAAGCTACGATTGCGTTTCTTCTTGTGACGAATGTCACGGTACGGGCGCAAAACCCGGTACTCAGCCTAAGACCTGCTCTGTATGCGGAGGCTCGGGCAGAGTTACAATCAGCCAGCGTTCACCTTTCGGAGTTGTTCAGACACAGCGTGCCTGTGACGCTTGTCACGGTAAAGGCAAGATTATTGACAGTCCTTGCCCTAAGTGCGGCGGTTCGGGCAGAAAGCGCAGGACTAAAACTGTTGATATTACAGTTCCGGCAGGCATTAAAGACCAGCAGATTCTTAATGTCGGCGGCAGAGGCAACGCAGGTTACAACGGCGGCCCTTCGGGTGACCTTCATGTATATGTAAATGTTCAGCCGCATCCTGTATTTGAACGCAGAGGCGATGATGTATGGTGCAATCTTCCTCTCACATTTGCACAGGCTGCTCTCGGCGCAGAGGTGGTTGTTCCTACTCTCGACGGCAAGGTTTCGTATCAGGTTCACGAGGGTACACAGCCGGGCGATGTATTTAAGCTTAAGGGCAAAGGCATTCAGCGTCTTAACGGCAGAGGAAAAGGCGACCAGTATGTGCGTGTAACCATTGAAGTTCCGAAGAATCTTAACGCTAAGCAGAAGAATCTTATAAAAGAATTTGAGAACGTTACAAACGAAAAGAACTACGCACAGCGCAACAGCTTTTTTGAGAAAATAAAGAGAATGTTCAACGAATAATTCTGATAACAGTATATAAAGGGGCTTAACAAATGGAGTCTTGGACAGAAATAAAAATTGCGGTAAACGCAAAGGATATAGACAGGGCAGGCGACATTGCGAATGTTGTAGTGCCTTACGGAATTTATATTGAGGACTACACTGCTCTTGAGCAGGAAGTGCAGGAGATTGCACACATTGACCTTATAGATGAGGATTTGCTCAAGAAAGACAGGAGCGTTGCCTATGTTCATATTTACCTTGAGCCTGATGTTTCTCCGAACGAGGCTGTAGCCTTTTTGTCCGAAAGGTATAATGCAGAGGGCATTGAGCATAAAATTGAATTGCTCGACTGTGCCGAAGAGGATTGGAGAAACAATTGGAAAAAGTATTTTAATCCGATTGCCGTTGGAGAAAAGCTCCTTATTCGCCCAAGTTGGAGAGATGATTACGATCCGCAGGGCAGAATAGTTTTGAATATTGACCCGGGTCTTGCGTTTGGCACAGGCAGTCACGAAACCACAAGACTTTGCCTTGAAATGTGCGAAAAGTATATGAAAAAAGGCGACAAAGTGCTTGATGTGGGTTGTGGCAGCGGTGTGCTCGGTATTGCGTCTTTGCTTATGGGTGCAGAAAGTGCCGTCGGAGTTGACATTGACGATGTTGCGGTAAGAACCGCAAAAGAAAATGCCGAAATTAACAATGTGGCTGACCGCTTTACTGCAATCTGCGGCAGCTTTACAGATAAAGTAACAGGTAAGTATGACATTGTACTTGCAAATATTGTAGCAGACGCAATTATGTTCCTTTCAAAAGGTGTAAAAGACTTTATGAAAGACGATGCGGTTTATATTATGAGCGGTATTATTGATACCCGTGCCGAAGAGGTAAAGGAATCAATCGGCAAGGATTTTGACATTATAGAAGAACACCTTGAAAAAGGTTGGGTGTGCCTTGCCGCAAAAGCAAAAAAATAAGGTAATAAATGTGCTGTATAGTGCGATATTTACTGAACATTTGTCATAAAACTGTCACAATAGTGTGATAAAATCTAAATAATTTTGATGCTCGGAGGCACGATTATGAAAAAACCAAATAAAAAGAATACAGTAAATCTGTTTTTCTCTGCATTCCTTGTTCTTGCGTTTGTAGTATGCGCACACTTTTTCTCTAATTTTGCACTTGGACAGAATCAGGTGCTTTCAAATGTAATTCAGTTGTTTGTTTACACAGTGTTCGGTCTGCTTTTGTTCTACGCAACAAGAGTCGGCGACGGAAAGCCTGTAAAGCGTTTTTCACCGATTACATTAATAATTATGGTATTGCCTGCGCTTTACATAATGATTGCAAGCATAGCAAGCGGTATGCCGCTCCACAGCGCATTTGTTATAAATGACAGTTCAATCAGCATTGTAACAACACTTGCAGCCGTTGTATTCGGTTACGGTATTCCATACACATTCTTAAGCGGTTTTGAAATTGCCGAGGAAGAGAACGAAAGCGAGAAAAAATTCGTTGAGGGCGGTATAGAAGCTGACATTCAGGATGTTGAAAATGAAGAAGAATCAGAGGAAACTTCCGAAAATGCCGAAGAAACCGAAACAAGCGAAGAAAACACAGAAGAATAATTTGTTTTACTTATTAATTTGACAGCGACTTGACAAAATCGAGCCGCTGTTTTATTATTTAAGCGGTGCCTTATACGGTTATTTAAGAATTAAAGGCTTTTTATCATAAGTTGGGTAAATTATAGTTTAGCGGAATACATCAGCCAAGTAATTATAAAAGTTTGGTCAACCTTTAAAAAGGCTTGACCTAAATTTTTAAATTATTACACTAAACCGTGAGCCAAACAATAATTTATTATTGTTACCCCAACATTTAGAACCGAATTAAAGAGGGTGAATTTATGGACGAAAAGGATAAGTTTGACGGAACAGAAAAAATTGAAGAGGAAGAAGAAAACGTATATATTGCCCGTCACGCAAAAAAAGACGAAGAGGACAGATTTGCGGATATTGAAAATTTTGATGTTGATAATACCGAAGCTGTTGAAAATAAAGAAGTTGAAAAAATTTCAAACGATGTACCGAATAATGAGCCTGCCATAGACAGCGCAGAGAATTTTGATGTTCACAGCGATAATTACGGCGATGATTTTGACTGTCAATCGATAGCAAGCAAAAATCATATACCGTCGGATAATCCGAAAAAAAGCAACAGAGATTACGGTGACGGTTTTGACGCTCAAACGGGTGAGGACAGACACGAATTTAAGCGCAGACAACCGAATAATGATGACTATTATGAGAATAATGCAGATACGGACGATTATTCGGGAAAGCCGAAAAAGCAGAAAAAAGCGAAAAAACAAAAGCAGAAAAACAGTAAGGCGGCTATGGTATGCGTAGTGGTAGCCGTTGCGGTTATAGTAGTATGTGTGCTTGCTTTTGTGCTTTCAAAATGTTCGTTTGGCAATAAAAAACCGACGGTGACAAATGCACCTACCACGAAAGCGACTGTTGCCACAACTCAAGAGCCGACAACCGAGTATTACGAGCCTGAAACCGAATCGGAGTATGTTCCCGATTACACGGAGAATGTGGAGGAAACCACAGAACAGCCTTACACAGAGGAGTACACCGAGCCGGAAACAGAGCCTTACACAGAAGAATATACCGAACCCGAAACTTACGAACCTACCCAGGATACAGAACCTGTAACGGAGTATGTTCCTGACGAAACAACACAAATTGTATAAAATGGAGATGTAAAAAATATGGGATGTAGTCATGATTGTTCATCTTGCAGCTCTGACTGCAAGTCAAAAAATTCGGAAAGTTTGCGTGAAAGCCTTAATCAATACAGCAGTGTAAAGAAAGTAATTGCCGTAGTATCGGGCAAGGGCGGAGTAGGAAAAAGCCTTGTTACTTCAACTCTTGCGGTAACTTTCAACCGTCTTGGTAAAAAAACGGCTGTTCTTGACGCAGATATTACAGGCCCGTCAATTCCAAAGGCTTTTGGCATAAACGAGAGAGCCAAGGGCAACGAATACGGAATTATTCCTGTTACAACCGAAACGGGAATTGATATTATGTCAGTAAACCTTTTGCTTGAAAATCCGACCGACCCTGTTGTATGGCGTTCACCTGTCATTACAGGCACGGTAAAGCAGTTTTGGAAAGATGTTATCTGGGAAAACGAGGACTATATGTTTGTTGATATGCCTCCGGGAACAGGAGATGTTCCGCTTACCGTATTCCAGAGTTTGCCGATTGACGGAATCATTGTAGTTGCATCTCCGCAGGAGCTTGTTTCCATGATTGTCGAAAAGGCGGTAAAAATGGCAAATATGATGAATGTGCCGATTCTCGGTCTTGTTGAGAATATGAGTTATTTTGTATGTCCCGATTGCGGCAAAAAGCATAATATTTTCGGTGAAAGCCATATTGATGAAATTGCCGAGCGTTACAATACAAAGGTACTTGCAAAGCTTCCTGTTGACAGCGACCTTGCCAAGTGTGTCGACGATGGCAGAGTAGAACTCTTTGAGGGCAACTACCTTGATGATGCCGCACAGGAAATCGAAAAAGCGCTTGCGTGAATAATAAGTTATGACTTTGCGCAAATTTAAGATAAAATCTTATAATCGTTTTACGAAATGTTTTTCTGAAACATAATTTTAAAGCTGAGGCTCTTCTGAACGGAGAGCCTTTTGTTATGCACTTTAGTTAAATAAATTGTAATTTTATGTTTTATTATATCCAAAAATATGCTTGTATTTATATGTATTAAAATGGTATAATTATGCTGTTCTATGGAATGCAATTGATATGAAATTTGGAGGAACAGAAAAATGCACAGATGTCCGGATTGTGGAGAAAGATTTGAGGGTAATATATGTACCTTTTGCGGCAGACCCGTACCGCAAGAAGAATTAGAACAGGAAAAAGCCGTTCAGGAAAAATCCGACGAACAGGAAAATATAAATAATTCTGAAGAAGTGTCGAAATCTACAGTTGAAAATACTGCTTTAAACAGTGCCGGTGTTCAGACTGTAAACGAATACGCACAAAACGGTTACAACACACAGCCTGTAAACAACTATGCTCAAAAAAATTACAATTCACAGCATAGTTACGGAAACCCTAATTACAGCAACAGCGCAATGCCGAGCGGTTATACTAATAAAAATCAGCCGTTTTCGGATGTTGTAAATGCCCGTGAAAAGAAAAAATCAAAAACAACTCTCATAGTTGTTCTTATTATTGTAAGTGTATTGATTATCAGCCTTTGTGTTATCGGATATACCGTCATAACGAATGTAATCAAAAACAATAAATTTAATATGGGAACAGGTGAGCTTACGGGTGCGGATGACTCTGCTGCCGTTTCGTCCGTGAGTATGGATTTGGACGAAAACTCGTATTGCTTTTACACTGAAAACGATGACGGAACTGTTACAGTCACAGGCATTGACACCGTGGATTACTACAATGATTTTAAGGATGAAGTTGTAGATGATACTTACAATTTTTATTTTAATATTCCGAGTGAAATTAACGGCAAAACCGTAACTGCTATCGGAAAAATCAATCCGACCAATCCTCTTTCCTCGGGTACTCTCCATATTTATATTACAGTACCCGGTACAGTAAAGACAATACAGAGCGATACTTTTAAACTGTCGGAACATGTGCGTGAAATTACCTTTGAAGACGGTGTTGAAACTCTTGAGCCTGACGCTATTGTAGATTGCTATTCGCTTGATAGGGTTAATATTCCGGAATCGGTGACTGTTATAGGCGAGCATGCGGTAGGCTTTTTTATTGCGGGAGATACATTTTCAGAGCCTGTCGGCAAAAGAGAGTATACCCGTTCTCCGCTTACTCACATATACGCTAAAGAAGGCTCGGCTGCCGACAGATACGCTAAGGATAACGATTTGTATATTGAATATAACTGATGCTTTGATTAATCGTGAGCGTTTAAATTATAAAGGCTTTTATCGAAGGTTGAGATAATTGCTTAGATGAAATTATGTAAAATAATAAACTTAAGGTTCTCTGCTGCGGAGAACCTTTTTGTTATGAAATTATAAAAATATACAATATATTGCTTTTTATATGTAAATAAAAGCAATTGATTTTTGCATAAACAAAATGGTATAATTATGCAATAGTATGGCAAATATATTTTGCTTATTTAAGGAGAGGTATAGTAAATGAAATGTCCTAATTGCGGAAATGAAATCACAGGTAAGTTTTGCACAAGCTGCGGCACACCCGCTCCTGTCGAAGAGCCTGTAAAAGAGCAGGAAACTCAAACACAGCCTGCACAGTCGGATAATTTTGCGGCAAACAATTATAATTCCGAACCTGCACAGCAGAATGTTGCTGACAACAATTCACAGCCAAACAGCTTCGGTGCGGATAATTACAACACACAGCCAAACAATTTCGGCACAGATAATTTTAACGCACAGCCAAACAATTTTGGTACAGATAATTCTAACGCACAGCCAAATAACTTTGGTGCAAATAATTATAATTCTCAGCCTGTTGGCTATTCGGGTGCATCTACACCGTCAAACGGTATGCCTGTAAATAACGGTTACACGGGTCAGCAGTTTACAAATGTTCCTAACAACAATATGCCTAATCAGCCTAAAAAAGGTATGAGCGGCGGTAAGATTGCAGCTATTGTAATCAGCGTTATTCTCGGTATCATTCTCATTATTGGCATCATTATCAGTGCTGTTGCTTGCCATGCATATAAGTCTTTTGAAAGCGGATTAAAAGATAATATCAGTACATTTGTAAGCGATTATAATAACGATTATAACAACGAAAGTTCATATTATAATTGGGAAACATCAGACGGAGATTCCGATGTGTCAAAAGTTGTAGACAATGACGGTGAAATTTATGATGAAAGCACCTGTTGCTTTTACAAGGTATTTAACGGCAACGAAGTTTCTGTCACAGGTGTAAATATGTATGATGTCGTTGACGGAGATTACACAACAAAGCACATTGAATTTACACTTCCGAGTGAAATTGAAGGCAAAAAGGTAACAGATATTTACAACGCTTATATCTACAATCCTACATACAACGATGGCAAAGATGTTGAAATCAAGGTTACCGTTCCGGGCAGTGTAAAAACTATTCAGGCATATGCTTTCCTCAATTGCGAAAGCCTTACAGAGCTCGTTCTTGAAGACGGTGTAACAGAACTTGAGAACGAGGCTATTATAGAATGTAAGAACTTAAAGAAAATTACAGTTCCTGAATCCACAACAATTCTCGGCGAATATGCATTCGGTTTCTTAAGCTCTGACGGTATAAGCTCTGACTACACTCCTGCAAAAGATCTCGTAGTAGTTGCAAAGAAAAATTCAGTTGCGGAACAGTTTGCAAAGGAAAACAATTTCAAAGTCGAAAACAACTGATTTTAACATTTTTTCTTATTAACAAACTAAAATTTTAACAAAAACTGCTCTCTGCTTTTACGGAGGGCGGTTTTTTCGGTATATAAAGAAAAATTTGGGGTAAAATAGTATCTGCTGCGGCACAAATTTAAAAAACTCAAGTAAAAATGCCGTAAAATCGGGATAAAAACGCTTGACAAAACGATATTTGTTGAGTTATAATACTAAATTGCAGAGCAATGTGTAATTGCACCTTGCTCGCCAATCGGCCCTGCTTGACAGGGCGGTTAATCAATTTCTTAATATTTTGGAAAGGAGGAAAAATATGCCTACATTTAACCAGTTGGTAAGAAAGGGCAGAGAGGTTTCCGAAAAGAAAGCTAAGGCTCCTGCACTCTTAAAGGGTTGGAACTCTAAGAAGCGTGTTGCTATCAACCAGAGCTCACCACAGAAGAGAGGTGTGTGCACAGCCGTAAAGACTGCTACACCTAAAAAGCCTAACTCAGCTCTCAGAAAGATTGCCAGAGTAAGACTTTCTAACGGTATCGAAGTTAGTTCTTACATTCCAGGTGTTGGTCACAACCTTCAGGAGCACAGCGTTGTTCTTATTCGTGGTGGCCGTGTTAAGGACTTGCCTGGTGTTCGTTATCACATTGTTCGTGGTACACTCGACGCACAGGGCGTTGCAGGAAGAATGCAGTCCCGTTCTAAGTATGGCGCAAAGCGTCCAAAGGCAGGTAAATAAGGAATTGACATAACTTCGGCTTAAATTGATTTTAAGTTCTGCTATGCGGCAGGATTTCTATATATATTTATGGATTTCTTGTTGGCATACGGGAGTTTGTCGCTTTCGAGTACCTATGATATCTCAATTATTGTGAAGGAGGGAAGCAAAGTGCCAAGAAGAGGTTCTATTGCGAAGCGTGACGTATTACCGGATCCGCTTTATAATTCAAAACTTGTAACTCGTCTTATCAATAACATTATGTATGACGGTAAAAAGGGCGTTGCTCAGAAGATTGTTTACGGTGCATTTGAAATCATTGCTGATAAGACAGGTAATAACCCACTTGAGGTTTTCGAGCAGGCTATGGAAAATGTAATGCCAGTTCTCGAGGTAAAGGCTCGCCGTGTAGGTGGTGCCACATATCAGGTTCCTATGGAGGTTCGTCCTGAGAGAAGACAGACACTCGGTCTTCGTTGGATTTCAACTTACTCAAGAGCCAGAAATGAAAGAACAATGAAGGAAAGACTTGCAGGAGAAATTCTTGATGCTACTAACAGCACAGGCGGTGCCTTCAAAAAGCGTGAAGACACTCATAAGATGGCTGAAGCAAACAAGGCTTTCGCTCATTACAGATGGTAATTTTTATTACCGGAGTAATTTTTAGAGGAGGATTTTATGCCAAGACAGGTTTCACTTGAACAGACAAGAAACATCGGTATCATGGCTCACATCGATGCCGGTAAAACTACAACAACAGAGCGTATCCTGTATTACACTGGCGTAAACCATAAAATCGGCGAAACACACGATGGTGCTTCAACTATGGACTGGATGGTTCAGGAGAAAGAACGTGGTATCACAATCACTTCTGCTGCAACAACAGCATTTTGGTTCGGTAGCAAGCATCAGTACAAGAAACACAGAATCAACATCATCGACACACCTGGTCACGTTGACTTCACCGTTGAAGTTGAGCGTTCACTCCGTGTACTTGACGGTTCTGTAACAGTTCTTTGTGCTAAGGGCGGCGTTGAGCCTCAGTCTGAAACCGTATGGCGTCAGGCTGACAACTACGGCGTACCAAGAATGGTTTACGTAAATAAAATGGACATCATGGGTGCTAACTTCTACCATGTTGTACAGATGATGAAGGACAGACTTAAATGTAACGCTGTTCCGATTCAGCTCCCAATCGGTGCCGAAAGCGACTTCACAGGTATTATCGACCTCGTTACTATGAAGGCCGAGATTTACCACAATGAAGACGGTACAGATTACAGTGAGGAAGAAATTCCTGAGAACATGCAGGATCTTGCTAACGAGTATCACGAGAAACTCATCGAGTCAGTTGCTGAGCTTGACGAGGATCTTATGGAGAAATACTTCGGCGGCGAGGAAATTTCTATAGATGAAATTAAGAAAGTTATCAGAAAAGCTACAATCGACAATACAATGGTTCCTGTAACTTGCGGTTCTTCATATCGTAACAAGGGCGTTCAGATGCTCCTTGACGCTATTATCGATTATATGCCTGCTCCAACCGACGTTCCTGCTATCAAGGGTACAAACCCTGAAACAGGCGAAGAAGTTGAAAGACATTCTTCTGATACAGAGCCATTTGCGGCTCTCGCATTTAAGATTGCAACTGACCCATTCGTAGGTAAGCTCTGCTTCTTCAGAGTTTACTCAGGTATTGTTAAGGCCGGAGATACAGTTTACAACTCTGTAAAAGACAACAACGAGCGTATGGGCAGAATTCTTCAGATGCATGCTAACGACAGAAAAGATATCGACTGCTGCTATGCAGGTGATATTGCTGCTGCTGTTGGTCTTAAGAATACAACAACAGGTGACACACTCTGCGACGAAAAGAATCCTGTAGTTCTTGAGTCTATGGAGTTCCCGGAGCCTGTTATCAGAGTAGCTATCGAGCCTAAGACTAAAGCCGGTCAGGAAAAGATGGGTATTGCTCTTGCAAAGCTTGCAGAAGAAGACCCAACATTCCGTGCTTATACTGATGAAGAAACAGGTCAGACAATTATCGCAGGTATGGGTGAGCTTCACCTTGAGATTATCGTTGACCGTCTTCTCCGTGAGTTTAAGGTAGAGGCTAATATCGGTGCTCCGCAGGTTGCTTACAAAGAAACAATCCGTAAAGAGGCTTCTGTTGATGAGAAGTATGCTCGTCAGTCAGGTGGTAAGGGTCAGTACGGTCATGTTAAGATTAATGTATTTCCTAACAAGGACAAGGGTTACGAGTTCGTTAATAACATTGTCGGCGGTGCTATTCCTAAGGAATATATTCCTGCTGTTGACCAGGGTATCCAGGGCGCAATGCTCAGCGGTGTACTCGCAGGTTACAATGTAGTTGACGTTAAGGTTGAGCTTTATGATGGATCTTACCACGAGGTTGACTCATCAGAAATGGCATTTAAGATTGCCGGTTCTATGGCATTCAAAGAGGCTATGAGAAAAGCTGATCCTGTTCTCCTTGAGCCTATCATGAAGGTTACAGTTATCGTTCCTGACGAATACCTCGGTGATGTTATCGGCGACCTTAACTCTCGTCGTGGTATGATCCAGAGCATGGAAGCAGAGAACGGTGCACAGAGAGTAACAGCTCATGTTCCGCTTTCAGAAATGTTTGGTTATGCTACTGATATGCGTTCTAAGACACAGGGCCGTGGTCAGTATGTAATGGAGCCTGATACTTATGCAGAAGTTCCGAAGAACATTGCTGAAAAGATTATGAGCGAGAGAGCTAAGAAGGACTAATTAATCCTTTTTGCTGAATATATTAGGTTTTTTATAAAAACCTCTTGATTTTTTGCTGATTTGTTGGTACAATAGCATTAAATCTATTGTAATGTAAATTACAATGAATTACCATATTTAAGGAGGAAATTTCCAATGGCAAGAGAAAAATTCGAAAGAAATAAACCCCATGTAAACATTGGTACAATCGGCCACGTTGACCATGGTAAAACAACACTTACAGCTGCAATTACAAAGGTTCTCAACTTAGAAGGCGACGCTGACTTCGTTGATTACGCTAACATCGATAAGGCTCCTGAAGAGAGAGAGCGTGGTATCACAATTAACACAGCTCACGTTGAGTACGAGACAGAAAAGCGTCACTATGCACACGTTGACTGCCCAGGCCATGCTGACTATGTAAAGAACATGATCACAGGTGCTGCTCAGATGGACGGCGCTATCCTCGTTGTATCAGCTGCTGACGGTCCTATGCCACAGACAAGAGAGCACATCCTTCTTTCTCGTCAGGTAGGTGTACCTTACATCGTAGTATTCATGAACAAGACAGACCAGGTTGACGATCCTGAGCTTCTTGAGCTCGTAGAGATGGAGATCCGTGACCTCCTCAACGAGTATGGCTTCCCGGGCGATGAAACACCAATCATCAAGGGTTCAGCTTACCTCGCACTTACAAGCGATTCTAAGGATCCTAATGCTCCTGAGTATGCTTGCATCCACGAGCTTATGGATGCTGTTGACGAGTTTATCCCAACTCCTGACCGTAAGGCTGACCAGCCATTCCTTATGCCTGTTGAGGACGTATTCACAATCACAGGCCGTGGTACAGTTGCTACAGGTAGAGTTGAAAGAGGTCAGATCAGAACTTCTGAGGAAGTTGAGATCGTTGGTCTTACAGACGAGAAGAGAAAAGTTGTTGTTACAGGTCTTGAGATGTTCAGAAAGACTCTTGATTATGCTGAGGCTGGTGACAACGTAGGTGTACTTCTCCGTGGTGTTCAGAGAAATGAAATCCAGAGAGGTCAGGTACTTGCTAAGCCAGGTACAATTCACCCACACACAAAGTTCCGTGGTCAGGTTTACGTTCTTACAAAGGACGAGGGTGGCCGTCATACACCATTCTTTAACAACTACCGTCCACAGTTCTACTTCAGAACAACTGACGTTACAGGTACAATCTCACTCCCAGAGGGTACAGAGATGTGTATGCCTGGCGATAACGTTGAGATGGATGTTGAGCTTATCACTCCAATCGCTATCGAAGTAGGTCTTCGTTTCGCTATCCGTGAGGGTGGTAGAACAGTAGGTTCAGGTGCAGTTATCGCTATTAACGAGTAATTCACTTTGAATTTATAACACTTTCTTAAATAATTGAGCCGATTCGCAAGAGTCGGCTCTTTTTGTGTTTATTGAAAAGTGAATTTGGGTTTTGACTATTTGTAAAATGTGGGAAAGTATGATTTCCTCTTCTTGTTGCTTTCGCTTTTTAAGGCTAACACTGTTGTGTTCAAGCCGCAAAACAGCAAACTGTTTTGCTATCATTAGATTGCATAAACGGAAAGTATTTGTGGGCTTTGCCCACACCCACAACCTTTGAAAGGGTTGACCAAACTTTTATAATTGCTTGACAAAGCACTTTGCTAAACCATAATTTTTACAAAGAGCAAAAACACAGCCCGATTCGTTTCTTGAATCGGGCTGTGCAGCGTTTAATTATAACAAATTATATTGCGAAGTCTGAAACCTCTTTATTATTTGCTACAGTTTTAACCTGTTCTATAAGTTTACTTGGATTTGTCTTGTAAAGGTGTCCTACGCTTATGCCGTTTACCTCTGCAAGGTATTTGTTTCCGCCTGCATCATAGAATTTAACTGTATCTGTACTGCCGTCTGTATATTTGTACTCGGCTGTAAATACCGCCTTTCCGCTTGGCTTGTCACTGCTTGTGTCGCTTTTCTTAAGTAATGTAAGGTTCTGGAAGAATGTTGAGAAGTATGATGAGTTAATCTCACTGTCACCGTACATTACAGATGTTGTGGTTGTAGTTGATTCCTCGCCGTCTTCGTTTGTTGTAGCGGTTTCCTTTGTGCCAATGTCAAAGGTATAAGTGTCGGAACCGTTGTTTACCGTAAGTGTGGAAACAGCCGTCATAAGCGGATGGAGAACATACTCTGACGAAAGTTTTTCGTAACTCATATCTACCCAAGGCAAGTTTGCGGATGCCATTGAATAAACAACTTTTCCGCCCTTTTCCATAATGTTTACATTGCCCGAGCCGTCAGGCTGTGATGCAATAAGGTTTATTGTTGTGTCCGGATACACAGCCTCAAGAGTTACATACGGATCTGCCAGTCCGAGTTCTTTGAGTTGAGCGTCGGACGGTTTTACCATTTTTACCGACTTGGCATACAAGCCTCTGATTGCACCCGATACCTTACTGCTTGCATCTTCGCTTGCGTAAGCCTTATTAGGTGAAGTGATAACTGTTGCAGCGGAGTTCTTTCCGTCGTTGTTCGGTTCAAGAACTACGGCTTGCGGGAAGTTTTTACCCGAAAGTGTAATTTTGCTGAACTGTGAATTGTCTGTATCCGATGCGGCATCATTGATTGCCTTTGAGAACATATCGGTAAGGCTGTATGAGAACGAGTCTACGGCATCACTTTCTACGAGGTAGATTGTGTCGGATGTACCGAACTTTACATATGTTCCTGCCGATGACGGAGCATTGCCGCCTACAATGAATTTAGCCTTTGTATTGTCTGTATATGTAACAAGGACTGTTGCTTTCGGATTGTCAAAACCACACTCCGAAGATTTTGCACCGTCAAGGCTGATTACTTTGCTGAAATCAAGTGCCGCAGCATCGTTTGCGATTGCATCGGCGTAGCCTGTCTGCAAATCAAAATCTTCAAAGCCTACAAGAGTATAAATGGTTTTTTCTGTCTTGCCGTTATCATCAACGGGAGTTTCGGACTTTATGTCGAGTGTACCCGATGTGTTTTCAACATTGATTGTTGAAATCTTTGCAGGCACATAATCAATCAAAGTACCGTAGCTGTTATTTTCAATTTCGCCCTTATCGTTTGTTTTGATGGTTGCCTGGTGCATACCGTTTCCATCAACAGATGTTGACATATCAATACCCGGGTCAATGCTGTCCATCGGGTCTGCGTTATCGCCTGATTTCGGCAGGAATATCAGCAACAGCATTACGCCTACGAGCACAACTGCTGCGGCTGCGATTATAATAAGAAGTTTAACATTCTTTTTCATTATTTGTTCCTCCTGCGTAACCACATTACAATGCCTGTTACGAGAACTGCAACAGGAACTACGATTACAAATATAACGAAGAGAGTGTTCTTTGTTGTTGCATCGGTAATTCCGAGCTCGGCATTCTGCATTGATTTACCCTCAATGGTAATACCCGCATCGTCCTTATCTGCAAGTGTGTTAATCATATTCATAAAGTAGCCTGAATTGTTAAAGCTGTTGTATGACATAATGTCAGAAGTAAACATTGAATATGAACCGAAAACAACTACCTTTGAAGATGCGTTGTCTGTATTTGACTTAACGCCCTCGGCGGCAACATTAATATTTTCGCCTGTAATGCCGTTTTTGTAATTCCAAGTGTCATCTGCGTCTGTCGGGTAAATACCTGCTGATGTAGATGTTGTAAGAAGTGCATGTGAAACGCTTGAATCCGAAAGTGTAACGCTTCTTGCAAAGAGTGTTACAACAGGGATATTAGGATTTTTAAGTCCTGTTGTGTAGTAGTCTGTGTAGTCAACTGTGAAGATGTACGGTGAGCTGTTGCTTACAAGGCGGTCTGTGCTTGTTTCATAAACATAGCCCGGATTTACCTGCATACCCCACTCGTTTAAAAGACTGTCAATGTTTGGAGTGTCTACATTGTTTTCTGTAGGGATAAAGATAAGGTTTCTGCCGTATTTGCCGTCATTGTCAAGCCACTTTGAAATCTTTTCGACTGTGCCTTCGTCAAGGTCAACAGACGGTGCATAAAGGATTGCAAACTTAGCTTCCTCATCAAGGTCGCCTGTAGCGAGAGAAACATCGTTTACCTGATAAGCGTTGTTCTGTAAAAGAGTTTTGATTGCCGACGAATCCTGCTCCTGGTTACCTGTAATCATATCAACTACAACTTTGTCTTCTGTAGTAACATTGAGAATAGCTGTAACAACGGCCTGCTCAACAAGTGAAGATGTTACATAGTAAGTGCCATACTGTGAATAGTAATCCTTGTCGTATTCAAAGCAGTCGTCAATTGTAAGCACTCTGTACTGGTCGCCGCACTCGACGATCATCATATTTGAGTTTTTGCTCCAATCTGCGTCTGAATATTTCTGTGAAATAGACGGATTGCTTGAAAGGTCAATGTAATTAAGTTTGATTTTGCCGTTTGATGCGCTCTCCATTTTTTCAAGGAGTTTGTTTGCCTGAATGTAATACGCACCCGAACCCTCAAACTTTTCTTCTGTTGTAAGAACAGTGATTTTAATGTCTTTGTCAATGTGAGAAACATAGTCTATAGTGTCGTTTTCAAGTGCAAATGAAGATTCTTTGGTAAAGTCAAGAACCATATTCGGGAATCTTCCAACGAGAAGCGAAACCACTATGTTGAGAACGATAACAAGTGCGATTACAATTGCAACAATTGCCGCCGCAATTGAGCCGTGGCGGGCTTTTCTTGATTTTAAGAAATTCTTAAATCCGCCCTTTTTCTTGTCTTTCTTAGGCTTTTCGGTTTTTTCGGTCTTAGCCGCTTTATCGTCGTCTGTTTTTGTTTTAACTTCGGCAGTGTTTTCTGCCACGGTGTCTTTTTTCAATTCGCTCATTGCTCTTTACCTCCTTAGCTCCAGCGTCTTTTTTCAAGTACACGGGCGGTAAAGAACAAGAACAATCCCGTAACACTTAAAAAGAATATAATGTCTGTAAGATTAAGCATACCGTATGTAAAGTTTGTGTAGTATGTAAGAAAATCAATTTTTTTAACAATAGTTGCGATCCAGTCAACGGTGATGTTGCTTGAAAGGTTGCTTAGCATATAAATAAGAAGACCTACGCCCATACCTGCAACTGCGGAAATAATCATACTTTCTGTAAGTACAGAGATGAAAATGTCAATTGCAATAAGAGCAGAGCCTAAAAGCAAAAGTCCGAGTACGGTACAAAGCACAACCGCCCAGTCGGGAGAAGTGAAGAATGAAATTACAAGTGCATATACAACAAAGATAAGCGAGCATATTGCAAAGAGAATAAGTGCTCCGAGGAACTTGCCCATTACAATTTCAAAAAGGCTTGTAGGCGATGTAAGGAGCGCCTGGTCTGTACGCTGACGCTTTTCCTCTGAAAAGCTCTTCATTGTGATAATAGGAATTATAAAAAGAATAATAATAAACATATTTCCGAAAACATAGGAAAGGCTTGAAGTATCGTTTTCAATACAAATCATACTGAAAAACAAGCCCGAAAACAGGAAATATACCGCCATTACAACATAGGCAACGGCTGAATTAAAATAAGAAGAAAGCTCTCGCTTTAAAATTGCCACCATTATTTTTTACCTCCGACTGTGTCATAATTGCCGTTAGCAGTAAGCTTAAGGAACATTTCCTCAAGTGTTTCGTTGCCCGACTGCATATCAAGAATCGGACAGCCGATTCTTGCCATTGCGTTAAATACATCACGGCATACGTCGTGATCTTTTTCGTACTCAACCATATATTTTGCCGAGTTGCCGTTCTTTTCGGAGATTTTATTTACACGAATAACCGCAGGAATGTTTTTGATTGCAGAGATAATATCCGAAGCGGCACCCTCGACCACAAGCGCAAGTTTTTCTTCGCCTGCGGTAGAAGACGAAAGCTCGTCTGTCTTTGCATCGGCAACTATTTTACCGTTTGAAATAACAAGAATTCTGTCGCAGGTTGCTGAAATTTCCGACAGCACATGAGAAGATAATATAATGGTATGCTTTTTGCCAAGACTTTTAATAAGTTTTCTGATTTCGATAATCTGCATAGGGTCAAGTCCGACAGTCGGCTCGTCCAGAATAAGTACGGGCGGATTGCCGAGCAAAGCCTGGGCAAAACCGACACGCTGACGATAACCTTTTGAGAGGTTTTTAATAATTCTGTCTGCCTGTTCGGTAATACGAACAAGTCGCATAACCTCTTCAATGTGTTCTTTTTTAGGAAGTTTAACCTTTTTGAGGTCAAACATAAATTCAAGATACTTTTTCACCGTCATATCAGTGTAAAGCGGTGGAATTTCGGGGAGGTAACCGATTTTTGCCTTTGCCTCTTTCGGATTTTCAAGTATTTCTTTTCCGTCAATAGTTACTGTGCCCGATGTGGAAGAAATATACCCTGTGATTATATTCATAGTGGTAGATTTTCCGGCACCGTTCGGGCCAAGAAATCCGAGGATTTCGCCCTCGCCAACAGTAAAGCTGATATTATCGACAGCTTTGATGTTGCCGTAATTTTTTGTGAGTTTTTTAACCTCAACCATGTGACTTGTTCACTCCTTAATAATAGTAAGCATATAAAAACTTTGTGTACTCCGCAAAGTCATAACGCAACAGCATATATTATACTATATAAAAACAGTTTTGTGTATATTTTTTATGAAAAATCATAGCGACTACACAAATTTTCATTTTTCTGTCACATTTCGGAATAAAAATCGCACATTTGCAAATAACTAAAGGTAATAAAATCTTGTAAAGAGGAATTGTTATGGATTATATAAATGCATTTTGGACAGGCGGACTTATTTGCGTAATCGGTCAGATTTTAATTGACAAAACAAAACTTACTCCCGCTCGAATACTTACAGGCTTTGTGGTGGCAGGTGTGATTTTGGGCGCAGTCGGACTTTATGAACCCTTCGCCGAGTTTGCGGGCGCAGGAGCGGCAGTTCCTATCAGCGGTTTCGGATTTTTGATGAGTCAGGGCGTAAAAGAGGGACTTGCTGCGGACGGCGCTCTCGGTATTCTCACGGGCGGACTTAAAAGTGCTGCGGCAGGTATTTCTGCGGCAATATTCTTTGGCTTGATTGCAGGTTTAATCACTAAGTCGGGCGACAAATAATATATTTTTTCAAAAAGGAATCCGATTGTTATGTCGGGTTCCTTTGCTTTTTTTGACCTTACATAAAGCACCGTATAAGCATAGTCGACTCCGCTAAATTTTACAAAGCATAAGGCATAATACACATAAGTAGCTCAAATTATTTGTAAATATTGCCGTATTTATTTTTTAATTAATAAAATTATGGTAATTGTGATAATTATGTGATAATATTATTTATGACAGAAATTCAAAAATAGGGCAGATTGCCCTTTAAATTAATTTTGAAAGGAGTAATCAAACTAATGAACAAGCACGGAATGCTAAAAGCGACAAGCGTTGCAATTGCACTTTGCACC
>OHJS01000399.1_pt1 | contig 29863 bp, 25 predicted proteins | sample 1568661 | NCBI WGS metagenome assembly OHJS01 (sample SAMEA3879603, study PRJEB24766) | human gut metagenome | biome: human-associated habitat; feature: feces | place: USA | collected 1985/1987 | reverse complement strand
TTTGTTCGAAGCGAAGATAGAGTTTTCAATCAATAGCCAATTTTTGACTGCTTACTGTAGGGTGCACGTAGATGTGCAAGATATTTGTCTTCACGTTGTTTATGATAAGTGAGTACCCATCTCAGAAAGGGCATTTCACGCAGTAAGTTTTTTATATTCATTTTGTCCATATCCTCTTCCTTTAAACTGCATGTAGCAGATGCCCGGAAAAGGAACAGACTGTTTTATCCCCCCCCCCCGGGTTTTATGTTTATTTAACGTATCCTTTCCCATAGTGGATTTTATGACTTTAGCCGGATTTCCTACTACGATAGTATGGGCTGGGACATCTTTTACGACCACGGCTCCTGCACCGATAATAGTGCCTTCTCCGATGGTAATATCTCCGATAATACATACATTGGGGCCAATTGTCACGTTGTCTTCTATGATAGGTGATTTTTCAGCCCCGTCAAATCCTTTAGCACCGATAGTGGTATTTTGGCGTAAACTTACATTGTTGCCGATGATTGTACCAGGGCTAACCACACTGGCGTGGGCTGAGTGGAAAATTTTGAATCCCGTACCGATTTTGGTGGACGGATTTATGTCGCATCCCAATACAAATTGGGTGTACAGACCATATAAGCAACGCCAAAATGCATTGCCACGATGGGCTTTCTGGTAGAGGAAGTTGAAGATTGCAGATTTCTTGTTTTGTATCATAGTTCATTGTAGATTTCTATTAGTTTTTTTCTGATTACAGAACCTTCGTAATGGGTGTCATAGTATTTTTTCCCATTCTCAGTCATTGCTTTCATGTCTGATTGGCATACTTGTGATAATTTGCTTTTCAAATCATTATAGTTTCCATTTTTGAATAACATTCCTACTCCTGAAGTTGCTATGATCTTTTTGAAGAACGGTACATCTGAAGTTAAGGTTGGTGTTTGAAAGTAGAAGGATAGGCTTAATACGCCTGATTGGGTGGCTGATATGTAAGGATAGACAGTGCAATGCGCATGCTGGTACATATAGGCTATTTCCGTATCTTTAATGTATCGGTTTATGATAATTACATTCTTTTCGTTAGGGATGCGGGTGAAGGGTAAGGTTCCTCTTCCGGCAATGACAAGGGTGTAGTGCTCGCTTAATTCTATGCTTTCTGTAAATACTTTATATAATAAGGTGATGCCTTTATATTCTTCGATCCGTCCGAAGAATAATATGTAAGGCTTGTCTATAGTTTCCAATTCCAGAGGCATGTCTTTCCCGTTTTTGATGTTCTCTGTTACCAATGAGGGAAAACTATGGTAATATATCTTTTTGTCTGGATAGCTTGATTTCAGTTCCTCGTATTGGGTTTCAGAATTGGTGATGAGGTTCTTGGCATATACAATATTTTCATGTAAACGCTTATAAATAAGTTTGAAACGTAATTCCTTATACCATTCCTTTTTGCTCTCGTGGGGGTGGAGGTCATGCACAGTGCTGATGCACGTGATGCCAAGTTTTTCCAAGTCTTTGGTTAAGTCTTTGTCCCCCGGATTGTTGATGAAATGCACAATCTTTATTCCGTGCTTTTGGCAAAACTTCAAAATCAGTGTGTGGCTTGTAGGTTTGATTGGGAATAAGTCTTTTATTTTATTCCATTTGCTGTTGTTTTTCTTGAAGAAACAACTTTTTGGATACAGTTCCTCTTTTATGTTTTTTCGGAAAAATCCATCTTCATAGTCTTGAAAGAAATAGAAAATGTTGTCTTTGGCAGAAAATAGATTTACTATTTCGCTGACGTATGGTCCCATGCCTGCATAGGACGTTGTGGCTATGACGAGAGTCCGTTTCATGTTGGTTTCTTGTGGGTTGGTTTTCGGTTAGAGCATATATCGATTCGAGGTGCCAATTTGGAACATTAACATGTTTAAGAATATAACATGTTTCTCAAAATATTAACTGAATGATTGCGAAGTTGCTGTATGACAGCATTTACACGATTGTAGTCTATGTTTTCAAGATTGTCAGGCTTGGCTGACGCATCAGTAAGTATACGTTCCTTTAGCCCACAGATGGAACATAAACTTTTTATTCTGGAATTAAACCGTTTGGGAGTGATGGAAAGAAATTGTTTGTTAAAGTTAATGGCGAAAGCAGTGCCGTGGAAACTGCTAACAACCATAAATTCAGACTGGCAGACAAGTTGAAGGAATATATCTGGTGTGGCATGGGCAAACAACTTGTCTACTCCGTCAATACGAGACTTGTCATCACCATAGCTGACTTGGTAAATTTTCCAATGATATTTAGATGCTATTTCTTTTGCGTAGAATGAAATGAGTGTATTTTCTTTTTTTGTCTCAACGCTATAAACTAATAAATAAGGTTCGTTGAGATCTAAAGGTTTGCCTGCAAGTTGGCTTATTTTTCTCCAATCGTTGGCATCTAATAATAATGTAGGGTCTAACACTACCTCAACATTTGCGAAGCCAAGTTTGGCTAAGATATTTTTTGCTTTTTGTTCTCTGACTGTTATTTGTGTGTATTTGCTAAGAAGTTGCATGGTTTCTTTTACTTCTGTAGCAGGGAAATCTTCCATGCCGATACTTGCGGCATATGACACACGTTTGGCTTTTTTATCAGCAAAATCAAGATAAAATGCTTTATCAATCCCCTGGTTATAGATGCTGTTCCATACTTGGTCACTACCTGTAACATATATGTCTGCGACAGGAGGATTGTTTTTTAACTGTTTGTAATTGCTATAAGTTACAGGTGAAAGGGCTACAAATCTTTTTAAGAAATCATGATCAGCATCCCTAAGCTTTTCTATAGCCGGATAATTCAGCCATTTCAATAACTTCTTCCATGGGTTGCGTGTCCACGACATACTGCCAATCCGTGACATGCGCGGACGGATGTAATCCACTATTTCCACGTCTAAGCCTAACTTTTCGATGGTTTTGCTTAAGGCGAGGGCTTGCAGATATGTCCCGAAATTGGTGTTGTCAAGGATAGTGATAAGTGAGACTTTCATTTCAGTAATCTTTTTGTGTGTTGGGCAATGCTGTATAGTGCGGCATTGTTACGTATATAATAAGCAAGGTAGAATTTCAATGTTTTCTTTAGAGACTTTGGGGCAAATGTATCCACAAACAAAGGATAGTCGTTAAGAGCCATGTCGTAAGTCCTCTCTCGCATATTCCCCTTGTGGGAGGCTGATGCCAATTGCGGGTTGTTTTTCATAGCCCAATCTTTGTCTATATGGTCAAATACCGTATGGTCTTTTATCTCGTTCCATAATGCTTTTCCTCTCTCGGAATTTATCAGTATGAGGCTGACACCTTCACGATAGGTCTCTTTGAATTTTGTGTCTAATTCTTGAATGTTCCAACAGTCGGCCAATGTTATATCCGACACTCTGTTTGGAGACGTAAACGGACACTCATAGCAAGAATAACGCATTATGTTTCCGCTGATGAATGCGTGATAATAAGCGTCCATTTGTCGATCTTTAACCAAATATTTTTGCTTCTTTGAGATGCTTTTGTAAGAGGAGGAGGAGGAGCAACTCCACCCCCCTACATGCTTGTCCCGGAAACTGTATTTCGTCATTTGCATGTTTCCCTTTTTTTCCAAATGTTCTCTAACAGTTCTGAAAATCTTTCTTGACGGAACACCGTGGCAGACCAAATCGGATGTGAATAAATTTGTGTATTCCTTACGCAAGAATAGTTTTAATCCGCAAACTTGGCAAGGCGTGCCAACAAAATAAACTTTTGTCAGCCTTTGCAAGTCTTCTTTCACCATGGAGTAAATGTTGCTCATATTGCTTTGCACATATTTGCTTCCTCTAAGTTGTGACAATCCCTCGATATTGTCAATGCGGATGTGCCTAAGTTCCATGCTTTCCGAGAATGCAGCACCATATACGACTCCTCCTTGTTGTATGGTGTGGATTGCTATCTGGGTGAACATTCCTCCTGATGAACTTTTTTTCAGGATATTCTTGTCTTTTGTTTGTGCGGCAAGAAATATAGGCTGGTTTGTATTTTCAATCTGATTTGCCTGCATGGGACAAACCTTTTCACATAGTCCGCAGTCAACACATGAGGATTCGTCTATGACAGGATAATAATATCCTTCGGCATTTTCTTGCATTGTGATAGCGTGCCTGCTGCAGATTTGTTCACAAGCTCTGCATCCACAACAATCCTTTGGCTCGTTTGTATGGTGATATTTAATCATAATTTATAAGTAGACAATTTGGAAATGTGATATAATTGGGACTCTGTTCTTATTATTCTTTAGAGTGATATGTCATTTTTGAACGTTTATTGCTTTCTATTTTTTTTTAAGATGGAAAGATTACCTACTTTTTCCAAAAAAGGAAAAATATACTTTATTGGAAATCTGAAACAAAATTTCATTCTTTTGTAATCATTGAGTATTCTTTGTGGAAATAATTCTTTATAGATTTCAGGGGATTCAATGCGGTGTGGAGTTTCACTTATTCCTCCTATTTCATATTTGGAAATAACCACGTCCAAAGTACCATAACTACAGTTGTGTATTATCAAAGATTCTACATTGAATTTCAAATCAGATGCTATCCGGTATTTTTCATCGTAAGGGCGTTCCAAAAGCATTTTCCTTTTTATCAGTGATGCCTGATGGTAGTTATTATTGCCGTATATATAAAATGCGAGGCTGATTTCTTGAGGAGGAAACAAGAAAATATCTTTTTTATTGAAGCGGTAGATGACACCTTGTACAAAGTCCTCATCAAAACTTTGGCGGTAGATTTCTTCCACGGTCGTGGGCTTGTATAATTCGTCCCCCGAATTAATGAATAGGCAATATTCCCCGGAGGCCATTTTTACGCCTTTGTTCATGGCATTGTATATGCCGGTATCGGGTTCGCTTATCCATTTCGAGATACATGATTCATGGGCGTGTATGACTTCGACGCTTTGGTCTTGCGAAGCACCATCCACTACGATGTATTCAAAATCCTTGCAAGTCTGACTCTCGATGCTCCTGATGGTCCGTTCAAGTCCCTCACTATTATTATAGCAAATCGTGATAATAGAAAGTCTCATCATCCTTTTGTGATTATTTTATTATTTTCCTTGTCGATAGTTTGCCTTCCCAATAGCTCCATAGCCATAATGTCATGAGGATTGGGGCAGCCCATAGGTAATAACTGAAGCTCAGTCCGATGAACAGGACGGGGAATAGGATGTTTCCTTTTCCTTGATAATGTCCGTTTATGCAGACGGAAGAACGGAATAAGGCAAGGTACATGAAAAGCCCGATTATCCACCCGTAGCGGATGAATACATTGAGGAGACCTTCCGAAACGACGATTGGATATCCCAGTTCTTTGTTCAGGTAGAAATTTTGGAAATTACGTCCTTCCCCTATGAATTTGTTGGCATGTGCCAAATTAATGCTTTGGAACATAAACCCGTCAAAACGTTGGGGTACATAAAAAACGTCTTCAGAGTCTGTGCCGTGCCTGGTTGAATATTCCATGTTTCGCAACTGTTGTTCCATGTTTTGCGAGTTTTGAAATAACTCCATTATTTTGGCTTGCATGAATGGCAGCGACATGGAACCAATGAATATACATCCGCCTATGGCCATATATGCCGGATTCCATTTTTTGTAGGCAATGTAGTATCCAGTAACCATGAGGGCATAGATGAGATACCCCGTGGTAGACTGGGAAGAGATGAGTGCCAGGGTTAATATCAGAAAGTTCCTGTCCTTGAATTTTAATCCGGTACGTTGGATGTTGAACCAAAGTGCGATGATAAGCATGCAGGCAAACCTGCCCGGTTCCCAAGAATATCCGCAGTTTCGTAAAAGGAATCCGCGGTTGTCTTCAAAATTATGGGGTATGGAGAATATGTAAAGGCTTTGGGATATATTGGCACCCGGGCTGCCAACCGCTTTTGCCAAAGCGTATAGAGGCTCGTAAGCCACGAGGCAAATTGCCCATAAAACCAAGGACAGAATGGCCATTTTTACGGAAATATGTTCAAATCGTGCGGGTAAGTCCTTTTTATAAAGGGAAAATATAGTGTAAGTCACAAACAGTTCTATGAAAACAATGGGGGAGGTCGGACGTTGCAATACGACTATTTGTAAACCGCCCCAAATCCCCATGGCAATAAAACCATAAATGAGGGGACGGCTGTTTAATTTTATTTTAAAATGCAGGCACATGAACAAGCTTACTCCAAACATAAACAAGATGGAAAGAGGCTTTGCGGCATCTGTCATGTTGAATGTGTCGCAAGGTTGGGCGGTGAACAAGAAAGCGAGAAAGAAATATATGTTGAGCAAATTCTTGTAGTTCATAAAGTCACGTACTTTTATAATATTTTCGGCTCGACAAAACGGAGTTTCCTCTTGGTGTTTTCGATGATTCGCCTGTCATCTTCGCTTATGCCGTCCGTGCCGAACGTTGTCATTCCTTTGAAGTAAACTTGGTCAAGTTCTTCTAACTGCTTGGGGGTAAGGCGTTCGTCTTTGGCATATAATGTTTTTTCATGGTTTATGATTTGGGTGTTGTTGAATTTCTTTTTGATGATTTTTGCAGGAGAACCCGCTACCACCGCATAAGGAGGTACGTCTTTGGTGACCAGGCTGTTGGCTCCGATGATACACCCTCTGCCCAAGCGAACTCCTGCCAAAATGGTCGCTCCCGCGCCCAACCATACGTCTTCTTCGATGACGACATCTCCCGACTTGTCATTGACGTGGGATGCTCCCAAGATGAATTGCGGAACTCCCACCGTGCTTCGATGGTTGTTGGTCACAATGGTGCAATTGGCTGCGAATTCAGTGTATTTTTTTATGATGACTCTCTCCGTGGGCGCATTGATGATGGACAGTCCGTTTGTAAGCTTTACGTTGTCCTCTATATAAACAGATTGTGGACTGACAATGTGCAAGGGATAAAGTAATACGACGTTGTTCCCACATGCACCGAATTGATTAGGAAAAGGAAAACTATTCCAAACCCACACTAATGCTTTTTTACATTTCTTGAGCCAAAGGATTTTGTTCCGTTTCATATTTCTGTTATTGAATCCAAATGCCGGAAGCTTTCCGGGATAATAATTTTCTGATTTGTGTGGTAAAGAATATGCAATAGATGATGTTGATGATGCTCATGGACGTGACAACGCCGACGGCTCCCAAGAACTTACCTAAAAGAAGGGAGAGAGGAATGTGTAGTATGAGGCCAATCATGACTACATAAGTTTGCAATTTTACTGTCCCGATGCCGTTTATCAAAAGGACTTGCAATGAGTCCCAACAGTATATGAGGGTATAGATGGCTATGGCTGTGGTTAATGTAAATGGAATTTCCACTTTGTCGCCAATCCATATCTTATATAATATGGGTGACAACAATGTGACAACGATGGTGATGAGGCATAAACAGTAGAAGATACGAGTCATCTTGTGGTATATCCTTCTCATCCAAGTGAAATCCTTTTTGGTATAGGCATCCGTGAAGGCTGGCCACAAGGGATTCAGTATAATGGTATAGCACATGACGAGGACATTGAATATCTTATAGGCAATATTGTATTGCGTGACGGCTACAGGGCCTTCGGTATGTGAAATCAGAATATTTGTAGCTTGGTATAAGACAATGATTTGTACTTGGATGATGAAAAATTTTGCTCCGAGGTTCCACAAATCTTTTATATAGCGGGTGTCGATGGCGTGGATGGAAGGGGCTACTTTCTTAAAACGGCCGTTGAAAAAGATGAGTGATGCCGCAGCAACCACCAAAACCGGCATCAAGGAATATGCAAATGCCAGGTTTGACAAGGAGGGAGGAACGAATTTCGTCATCAAGAATATGATAACCAAGGCACAGGCTTGCCCGATAACATTGAATAGAGAAGAAAGAGCCACTTTCTGGAATGCAGCCACCACCGCAACAAACACATTGACAATCATTTGTATCGATAAAAAGATAAACAGAAGTTGCACGGTCTTCAATACGTCCTCTTGGTAAATCTGATTTACGTTGAAGATGCTACACCAATCTATGTAGGGGCTGACGACCAAAGACACGATGGCTGTCGGGACAAAAATGATGGTCATAATGTAGTACGTGGTGGATACGAGGCTACGTCCCTTTTCGTAATCTTGTTTTGCCAGAGCTTCTGCCAACCTGTTTTTGAGTCCTAAGGTAAAACCTACATCCATATATACGAGCCAATGCAAAATGGAGGAGATGATAAGCCAAATACCGTAGATTTCACTGGATACGTAGCCCAAAGTCAAAGGGATAAGTGCTAATGACACCAAGATGCTTACGCCTTTTACCGCAAAAGAGCCCAAGATATTTTTTTTGATGGTTTGGGTACGCCTTTCTCCTTTGTACAATTTATATTTCAATTTTTGTATATTCATGAGGCGGTTTAAATTAGTTCTTTTTGATGTATTTCAAAATTTAATATTGGTGTATGTATACGGAAATCTACCGATATACGATGATAGCACGAAACCATCCTTTCACAGCCGAAGAACACCGATTTGTATGTTTTCCGCAGGCATACACATTCAGCTTGTTTCTATTCATGATTATTCCTTTTTGTTTTGGGTAACTGCTTGTATTGGATATTCCGCACTCGTATGTATCTCCCTACACAAATGTTTTTGGAAATCCCTTGGGACGTGTATTTCATCTCGTGATTATCCAATCCTTTAGGGTATGCCGTTACATGTCGAAGTTGACGCCGACCTTCACTACGGGCAGGCCGCACAGGGGGAAGCGTTTAGGATAGTTCTTCAAGTCAATCTACTGCATGGCGGGATTGGTTCAGTTTCAGTTCCACGATGTAGAGCGTGGTGGCCGTGCGCATCACCATGTCCACCCGTCCCATCGGGGTACGTACTTTCACATCCACGTACGTGCCGAGGAGGCTGAAAATGATATAGAGTATCTGTTGGTAATGGCCTTCGTAGTCCGTGCGGTCGCAATAAGGCACCGTGGAAAGGAAGGTCTGCAGCAGACGCAACATCCCGTCCATGTCACCACGCACCAAGGCACGGGCTAAAGTTACCCCCTATTGGGGACGGTAATACACCGAATTTGTTCAGTACCTCGATAAGGTAGGTGGGTGTGCCGCTGCTGAACCAATAGAGGGGTAACTGCTCCATGGTCAAACCTTTGGACAAGTCTTTCCGTCCTTGAAAATAAGTTTCCAATGTACTGGTCAATAACTTTTCTTTATGTTCTATTGATGCAACCACACTGTTTGCAAGTATCTGCGCCAGACGGCCAGATGCGTGGTCGCGTTGATTTCTTTACAGATTTCGATGCAAGTGGTGGCCAGTTGTTCTTTGGCACTGTCGATGTCCGTGGCCATAATGGCCAATACGTTCAGGGTTTCTTCCCCTATCTTGAGGCGGGGGAAGGCTTTTACTGCCGAATCCTTATCGGTCAGGACACGGTAGAGCGTGGGGGCGAAGTTCCGGAACGACTCGATGAGTTTTTCTTCCTGAGCATTACCGTTTTTCGCGCTTTTGCCGTTTCGGCTCGTTCCTTCTACCAAACGCTCGTTGGCCTTACCCGTGGTCAGGAAATATTGGCCCAAAAATATGTCCCAGTTGGCAAAGAGGATGTAACCGTCATGGAGCGTGTCGGGCATGATACCGATATGGCTGTAATAAGTGGTGGTTATAGGTTCTTCCTCGCCCTTGCTGGGGCGGTAGGCTTGTTCCGTAATGTCCGTCTTTCGGATGATTTCCGTGAAATGCGCGTGTGGCAATACCGCTTCGTCTTTGCCGTCCTCAAATTCCACGCCCGAAGCAGGGGTGAGAAACGGACGGATGACGTGCTTGTCCCAATGATTTCTTACATAACCGGGATTGTCATGCTCGTAACGGACAAGGTTCAGGATAAGTTCGGCGTCTTGGGCGCTCAGACTGGCCATTCTTTGACTTAATGCTTCATGGCCTTTCCGGATGAGGTCTTTGCGGAGTTCGGCGAATGATGGCTTTACTGCCAGTGACTCTACTATTTCGTATAGCATCGGAAGCGTTTTTCCGTCATATCCGCAGCTTTCCAACATACCGATGAGCCAATCGACAGCTCTTGCTTTACGGGTACCGATGGTTTGACGGTCGCCTTCGGTATTGTGCAGGCGTACGACTTGAAAGTTCCAGACATTAGGAATGGAAACGGCGAAATGACGGTTTGAGTCAATAGCTTTCATGTTGAAAACCAGTCTCCGTTCTTTGTGGAAACGGGTCAAATATCCTTCGCGGCCTTTCAACGGGCCGTCCAAGACCTTGACAATCTCGTTCGGCTCGCCGGTTTTCGGGTTAAAAGCGTAATTATTATAAGGACGTTCCAGGACGATGACGTGTTCCGCATAATTTTCGTTGAAATCCTTGAAGAAACGCATCTGTCCTTCGGGTATGGTCAGGAAGCAAGCCTTACGTCCGGATGCCGTTCTGCGTTCATACAGGATAGTGCCGCCCGGGTACTGCTTGTCGATGAAATCGACCAAAGCTTCTTGGGTAGAGAGGACAAATACATAACCGGCAAACAAGGGTGTCTGTGGCTTCCTGACTTTGTCTTCTAAATTTACTGTGGTATGAGCAGGGCAATATACCTCAAGGATGTTATGAGTGTGTGACAGATGAGCCGAAAGCAAATCGGCCAGTTTCCTTTCCTGATGGCGAAGGGTGCGGACGACAAACCATTGGAAATCCACCTTATTTAGTTTGTCGTGACGATGCGGCTTCACGCTACGGTCTGTTTCCGTGTCGGTATGTTCCGGTATGGTCATTCTCGAACTTTGAAGTGCAATCCTTATTTTCCCCTCATGCCGGACGCATAAGAGTTATGGGATACCTTGTTTCAGGTGTAACGGTAGTATTCTGGAGGAACCTCAGCAACAAATACCTGCCGTTTTTATAGAAAGAGATGAACGAAGCGTGGTCTGCTTCATGAAATCTGTTTCCATATCCTTTGTTTTAGAATGGTTTATTCTCCCTTTTCAGGCGACCGCTTTTGTGCTGTTGCATAATATGAAGCGGCCACTTGGCGGCAAATCGTTTAAAATCAATACTGTTTTATAGTTTATCATCGTGATTTGTCTAACAAATGAGGGCTTGAATACATGTTTTTCAAAAAATATTTGCGCAAAGCGCTACAGATTCAGTTCTTTTTACTAACTTTGCCGCCAAGTGGCCGCTTCATATTATACAACCTCCATGGGAATCAAACTTTTTCTGTCGGTTGGGTTTATTTTAATATCTTGTCAATCATCTTCTTGTTGGCTTTCGTTACGGCCATGGTGTCGATCGAAGAAAGGTAGATTTGCGTGGTTTTCAAGTTCTCGTGTCCCAAGCCCGTGCTTACAATCGAAAGGTCATAACCCATGTCTCGCATAGTGCTGGCCCAGGTGTGTCGCGCCACGTAGGTCGTAAGCGGAATGCACAAGCCTGCCATCCGGCCTATTTTCTTTAGATTCCGATTGATGTTATGTTCTGCTTTTTCATATTGCCGACGCTCCGTGCCGTCGGTTCGGGTGATGATGGGCAACAAGTACGGACTGCCAACCGTCAAATGGGCATATTCCTCGACGATAGCCTGCATGGAGGGTTCCCAACCGATGCTTAGACTTTGCCGCGTCTTTTTGCGATTGTATTGCAATACGCCGTTACGGATGTCGGACTTTCGTAGATAGGCAAGGTCTATGAACGCCATTCCTTGCAGGTAAATGCTCAGGATGAACATATCCCGGGCAAAGGCGAGGGGCGAGTGGCAGGGCAGGCGGAGGAGCCTGATGGTCCGGACAGACTCTAACGGGATGGCACGTTTGGCGGTTTTGGCAAAGCCGGTGAATACGTGGCGGAAGATGCCTTTATCCGTAGTCAGACCCATTTCGACAGCTTTGCGGTAAAGGGTACGGAGGCTGCGCAGGTAGCATGAGGATGAATTGCGCTTGAGTCCGCAACTTCTCAACCATGCCTCATATTGGGCAATCGTTTCCTTATCCAAAGCATCGGGTGCCATGTCTTCTCCTTGGCGGAACCGGATAAAGCTGTTCAATGCGTCACGATAAGTCTTGGCCGTTCCCTGCCGGCCTGTCTTTTCCTTTTTTGCGGCCATGTCGCGGACGAAACCGAACCATGTCTGGCAGGGCGGTAACCGCTTGTAGGCCGATACGATGTCTTCCGTGCTATATTCCACCCTTGCTGTTTCCTTGTCCGTGATGATGGCCGTAAGTTGTTTGGTATTCCACTGCACCTTGGAAGCCGTCAGTTGCAGGAAAGCCTGCCTTTCCGGCGTGCCGGTGATTCGGATAAAGGAGGTGGTATCATTCCATTCGTCCTGTCGTATATGGAAATCGGTATAAATCATTTTCACCACCCTGCGATGAATCACTTGGAAATACAAGGTTCCTTCTTGCCCTTGCGTGACGGAAGGGCGGAATTTCAATTTGAATGAGGCCATAATGAATTTTACTTTAAGAATGATAATAAGTTGTATAGTCATTTATGATATAACGGTGATGCCCGTATAATCCCGACCGTAAAGGTGTCATTCCTTATTGCATGTCCTTCTCCCAGAGTTTTTGCAAAAAGAGCCTTCATCTTTCAGGTGCTATGGTAAGTCTTTCATTACGTATATGTTACGTCCTGAAGGATGTTTCAGGCATCTTTCAGCTTGACTTCATTTCGTTCGGCTGAGAACGGAAAAACGTTTGGCTGAGATTGAAAAATCGTTCGACTGAGATTGAAAAAACGTTTGGCTGAGAACTTTTTACCGCTCTCCGCCATGAAAGGGCACTGAAAGATGCCTGAAACATCCTTCAGGACGTAATGCGCTGTATGATAGTTGCTTGTTGTGTGCTCTGAAAGATGAAGGCTCTTTTTGCAAAAAACTGTGTGGGGGAGTTTACGGGGTATGCTGGCAGTCTGGCAGGAACATCTAAACTGTTACCTGATTTCTACTGTCCCTTAATCATTTTATTGTAGTTTCCTGTTTTCGTTTTTCCCTGTATGATGGTCAGGCTGTGCCATTCTAGTTTTATTTCATTTTCGGAATATTTTTCTTATTAGTAATTTTTTATTCGCTTTTTTTTCTTAAATTTGCGTTGATAGTAATATGTGTAACCTTTTAAATCGTGAAGTCATGAAAAAGTATCGTTTTTTTATATGGGGAATGGCTTTGTTTTTATTTGCTTGTGGAAATGAAAATACAAAAAATCCCGTTGAAGAAGAAATACTGCCATTTCGCGCGGCTTATGAAATGTCGAGCCGGGACTCATCCTTTTTTTTACCTGTTTTTCAGCGTCTTGTTGGAGGGGAACTTATTTGCATCAACGAACCTGATGATTGGACAGATTTATGTCCGCCAGGTATGGGAGTAAGAGTGGGGGAATTAGATTTGGAACATTTCACATACGTGATAGGAATCGTTGAAATACCTTCTGCCGCTTACGTCGTAGAGGTTGATACGTTGATATGTAAAGCCGGAGGGTATGAGTATACCTTGCGATGCCTGTATTCCGGAGAAGATACTTTGTATCGACATGTAATTTGTAAAAAATATGATAAAATGTATAGCAATTCAGTATTCTCTTACTCCGTATTGTTGGAAGAGGGGTTGGGGTTAAAAGAGGATATTAGGATGGAGGGAAACTCTACTGTTTTAGGGTATGGGGAATGCAAGTTGGTGCGAACGCGTGATGAATTGCTGGACTATGTGGATGAAATAGAAATTTCCAAATACCCCGAATTGCAGGATTTTGATTTCTCTACCCAATCTATTATTCTTTGGCACGAATATGGGAGTGGTGAATTTTGTGGGGTGAAAACCCGCTTAGAGCCATTAAGTCGTACGGAATATGCCTATGAGGCCAAAATGTGTTTTTACGGACTTACAGAGGAAATAACGGATGTGTGTTATGCTTCAGTGTTGGATAAGGTTCCCGAAAACGTGCGGGTCGGTATGGAGGTGGAGTCCGTTTATGAGGATTATTAAAAGAAGATATGAACTATAAAAAACAGATACAATGAGAAGATTAGTCTTATTCTTAGTGCAAATAGCTTTTATGGTTTCACTGGAAGCCCAGACTTTTTATTATTATAAAGGTGAAAGAATACCGATTTCTATAGATACGGTAAGATACACCATATTTTTTTCTTCTGATCATGTTTTACGCGAAACGGGTATCCTAAAATCGGAGGAAGGAATGTCAGGCAAGAACTTTTGTATTATAGGACAGAAACAGTTGGATGAAGTCGGGTTAAAAAGCGGGGCTACAGAGATTCTTTCTGTGGAGCCGGTAATAGCCCCATCCCAAACCCCTGTATCCAATCTGTTTTTATGTAAAAATACAAACGGAAAAAGATACCGCTTTTTTGAAAGATTTTGCTGTAAAGAATGGTTGCAAGGTGGAACGTCAAGTGGCATTAATGCCTTCGTGGTATGTACTATCTACTTCAATCTGTTCTGCTGGCAATTCTATAGAAATGGCAAACAAATGTTTTGAGACAGGTAGGGTAGAGGAAGTGGATCCTGGATTTATTTTTAATTCTCAAACTTCAGGTGGGGATGATGAACCTATGTGGGGAAAACAATGGGGACTGGAAGCCATTAATGTGACAGAAGCTTGGGGCTTGACAAAAGGACATTTTACAACGGTGGTGGCTGTTCTTGATAAAGGAATAGAAGCCAGTCACATAGAGTTTCAAGAAAATCTACTTGATGGTTATGATGTGATTTCTGGTGGAAATGCTGTAGTCTATGGTGACCATGGTACACATGTAGCAGGGATTATAGCTGCAGGTATAAATGGGCAATTTGTTGCAGGGGTAGCACCAGATGCTAGGCTTATGCCTGTAAGTCATCCTTTGACGGCTACAGCTACAGCTTCAGAGGAATTGGCAAATGGATTGACTTGGGCCTGGCAGAATGGTGCTTCCGTGATAAATAATTCTTGGGGGGGATCAGGGAGGTAGATTGCATGATCGCTTGAAGAGTGCTTTGTTAGAGGATGCCATAGAAGTTGCATTGACGCAAGGGCGTGACGGATTGGGGACGATTGTAACATTCGCAAGTGGGAATTATAATACGATTGATTATCCCGGCAGTTCTGATGAAAGGATCATTTGTGTAGGTTCTATTGGTGAAAATCACGAAAGGGCTTCGACGTCTGGTTATGGTGAGCGTTTGGATTTAGTTGCTCCGGGTGTTAATATATTGTCGACGGTTCTGAATAATACAGTAGGAAACAAAAGTGGGACTTCTATGGCTTGTCCACATGTTTCTGGGGTAGCGGCTCTGATGCTTTCTGTCAATCCGTTGTTGGATGTCGGATGTTTGAGTGCAATAATAGATTCTACTTGTCAAAAGTTGAATGGATATATTTATTCGGGGGGATATCCTCATGGGGCATGGAATGACGAAACTGGTTATGGCTTACTTGATGCTGGAAGCGCAGTGGCTGTAGCCGAGTCGTTATTACCTGAAATAGAGATAAGTCGAGTGGTTAGGGTTCCGGGTGTTGCCAAAGGGGTTATCACTTTAGATATTACGGGTGTTGGGGTTCCGGAGGGATGTGAAATAATATGGAGCATTCCTTATCATGAACTTAGCAATATAACCTCTTACACTTTTACGAAAGAATCACAAAACCGATATATTCTTGAAGTGGAGGATAGGGATATGCCTTACTTTGTTAAACCGTTTGACATAAATGCACGTATTAGTACGCCAAATTCGAGGATAATCCATAACATAAATGTAAACGTGCCATATACATTTTCAAATTCAAGATATGCGCTTGTTGAGAATGTTGTCGGTCATTCTTTAGCAATTACTGAGGTGGATAAGGATAATGAAACTGAAATTTTGATGTGCCCAACCCATAATGTAACGGTTAACGTATATTCATTGCAAAATAGGGTCTTGTCTAAAAACATAGATTTGTCCTTGGGAACTGCGGTAATCCCTGTTTCAGATTTGTCGGAGGGGTATTATATTCTGAGCATAGTGGAGAATGGTGTTGTTGTATTCAGTGATAAATTTATTATTAAGAGATAGAAGATAGCAATGCTTTGTTTCTTGGTTGATAGCCCCGGGGTTTTATACTAAAAACCTTGGGGTATTTTGTTGTTTATTAGGTATATGGGATTTCTGACAGATATAAGTTTTTAATATGGCTTGACTGTAGAAACTTTTGGTCGCAAATAAGGATAATGGAGAGAGGTGAGTTGTCGAGTGGACAGAGAGCAAGTGATTCGGACGGGGGCTAACGGGGCGGCGCGTTTGGCGGTTTGGGTAAAATCTATGAATACATGGCAGAAAGGTGGAATTTCAATTTGAATGATATCATTATGGATTTTTCAGGTAGTCTATAAAGGAAGTGGTAACTACCTATTTTTTTAAGGATAAGACACCGTGAATCAGTATAAAATTCGTATCTTTGTGCCTTAAACGTATATAAGTATTAAGACTATGGCTGAAACGAAAAGAATCAAAACCGCATTGGTGTCGGTCTTTCATAAGGACGGGCTGGACGCTTTGTTGAAGAAGTTGCATGACGAAGGTGTGAAGTTCCTCTCTACGGGAGGTACGCAGAAGTTTATCGAGGAGTTGGGTTATCCTTGCCAGGCCGTGGAGGAAGTGACGACTTATCCTTCTATTTTAGGTGGGCGCGTGAAGACGTTGCATCCTAAAATTTTCGGCGGCATTCTTGGGCGTCGCGGGCTGGCTGAAGATCAGGCACAGATGCAACAATATGAAATACCTGAAATCGACTTGGTCATCGTGGACCTTTATCCGTTCGAGGATACCGTGGCGAGCGGTGCATGCGAGGCGGACATTATCGAAAAGATAGACATAGGCGGCATTTCGTTGATTCGCGCCGGTGCCAAGAACTTCAAGGATGTGGTGATCGTGCCGAGCAAGGCTGAATATGGGCCGCTGTTGGATTTGCTGAACCGGAAAGGGGCGCAGACCGATGTGGAAGACCGCCGCTGGTTTGCCACTCGTGCGTTCGGCGTGAGCAGCCATTACGATACGGCCATACATGCTTATTTCGAGAACGGAAAGTAAGGGATGGCGTTTGAAGGTAACGGATTTGGAAATATTAAAATGAAGTGAAGGGCTGATGGGATTCTTTTCTTTTACTCAGGAAATAGCAATGGACTTGGGGACGGCCAATACCATTATCACCAGCGACGGTAAGATTGTGGTGGACGAGCCTTCCGTGGTGGCATTAGACCGGCGTACGGACAAAATGATCGCCGTGGGAGAGAAGGCCAAGTTGATGTATGAAAAGACGCATGACAATATCCGCACGGTACGGCCTTTGCGCGAAGGAGTCATCGCTGACTTTTATGCCTGCGAACAGTTGATGCGCGGGCTCATCAAGATGGTGCATACGGGCAGCCGTCTGTTTTCTCCTTCCTTGCGCATGGTGATAGGCGTTCCTTCCGGTTCTACGGAAGTGGAGCTGCGTGCCGTACGGGATTCGGCGGAACATGCCGGGGGACGGGACGTGTATCTGATTTATGAACCGATGGCGGCCGCTATCGGCATAGGAATCGACGTGGAGGCTCCCCAAGGTAACATGATAGTGGACATCGGCGGAGGTTCCACCGAAATCGCCGTAATCTCCTTGGGCGGTATCGTGTCGAATAATTCCATCCGCATCGCGGGGGACGACCTTACGGCCGACATCCAGGAATACATGAGCCGCCAGCATAATGTGAGGGTGAGCGAGCGCATGGCCGAACGTATCAAGATTCACGTGGGAGCAGCGTTGACGGAATTGGGCGAGGACGCTCCGGAGGATTATATCGTGTACGGACCGAACCGTATTACGGCCCTGCCGATGGAGGTCCCGGTGTGTTATCAGGAGGTGGCGCACTGCATGGAGAAGAGTATCGCCCGTATCGAGACGGCTGTCTTGAGCGCGTTGGAGAATACGCCGCCGGAATTGTATGCCGACATCGTGCACAACGGTATTTACCTGACGGGTGGAGGAGCTTTGTTGCGTGGTTTGGACAAACGGTTGACCGACAAGATCAACATTCCGTTCCACATCGCCGAAGATCCGCTGCACAGTGTGGCTAAAGGCACCGGCATAGCATTGAAGAACGTGAACAACTTTTCTTTTTTGATGTAACCCGTGCAGGGCTTATTCGATTTTCTGAAGAAATATAGCTATTGGCTCCTTTTCATCCTGTTGGAAGGAGGTAGTCTTTTGTTGCTCTTTCGTTTCAATCTTTATCAGGGAAGTGTATGGTTCACTTCTGCCAATACCGTTTCCGGACGCGTGTTGGAGTGGGAGTCGGATTTCCTGTCCTATATCGCTTTGGGTGAACGGAACAAAGACCTGATGCGGAAGAATCTGGTGTTGGAGCAGCGGGTCAGGGCACTGACGGAGTTGTTGGACCGTGCGGAACACGATTCCACCTATACGGAAATGCGTCAGAGGGAACTGTTGGACGGTTTCGGCATGGTGCCTGCCGAGGTGGTAAGCAACAGTGTGAACAGGCATAATAATTACCTGACCATCAACAAAGGGGAGCTGGATGGCGTGAAACCCGAGATGGGGGTCGTATGCGGTACGGGCATTGTGGGGATAGTCTATCTGACTTCGCCCCATTATGCGATTGTCATGCCGCTGTTGAACAGCAAGTCGAATATCAGTTGTTGTTTGCGGGGAACCGATTATTTCGGTTATTTGCGTTGGGACGGTCGGCATCCTTTGTATGCCTCTCTGGGCGATATACCCCGCCATGCTCGCCTGAAAGAAGGCATGACGGTAGAGACCAGTGGTTTCTCTGCGGTTTTTCCGGCAGGGCTGTTTGTCGGCAAGGTGACGAAGGTGGAAAATTCGGAAGACGGGCTTTCTTATAAGTTACAGGTGAATTTGAGTACGGATTTTGCCCGGTTGAGGGACGTGTGTGTGCTTACGACGCCCAATCGGGTGGAGATAGACAGTTTGCAGCAAAAGATAGAATCAGAAAAATAAGGCCGATGTATGATGCAGAGTTTTTTCAGTAGGTTGTTGTGGGCATTCATCTTGCTGGTTTTCCAGGGATTGGTATTCAACCATATCCACTTTTTCGGTTATGCTACTCCTGTCATATATGTGTATATCCTTTGTCTCCAACCGTTGAACACCTCGCGTTATGCGTGGCTGTTGTGGGGATTTGCAGTCGGGCTCGGAGCCGATTTCTTTTCCGAGACGCCGGGTCTGGGGGCTGCGTCCATGACTTTGACGGCCTTGTGCGCTCCGCCACTTTTGCGGTTGTTTACGCCCAAAGACTGTCTGGAAGACATGGTGCCGGGCTACCGGACGTTGGGAGGATGGAATTACATTTGGTATGTGACGTTGCTTGTGCTGTTGCAGCAGGCGTCCGTGATGATGCTTGAAATTTTTTCTTTCTTCAGTGCTTTGGACATGCTTTATATTTACTTGAGCAGCAGTGCGCTTTCCATTGTGCTGATATTGGTATTGGAGAGGATGCGCGGTAATAAATAGTTGGAAGTTTCGGACAGAAGGGATGGCTGATTATAATAGGGAAAAGCGTAAATATGTAATAGGGGCGGTGGCTACGGGCATCGTCCTCATTTATATTGTCCGGCTTTTCACATTGCAAATCATGAGCGACGATTACAAGAAGAATGCCGACTCCAATGCTTTTCTAAAGAAAATCCAATATCCTTCGCGGGGAGTCATCACCGACCGCAACGGGAAGTTGTTGGTCTACAACCAACCTTCGTATGACATTATGGTGGTCATGAACGAGCAGCAGGGGGTGGACACGTTGGATTTGTGTGCGAGCCTCGGAATAACCAAGGAATATTATATCAAGCGGATGGACGAAATCAAGGACCGGCACCGCAATCCCGGTTATTCTCGTTACACCCAGCAGCTTTTCATGAGTCAGTTGTCTTCCGAGGAGTTCTGCGTGTTTCAGGAAAAGCTGTTCCGTTTTCCCGGTTTTTATGTGCAGCGTCGTTCCATCCGTCAATACCAGTCCCCGTATGCCGCATTGGTCTTGGGGGACATCGGTGAGGTGTCGCCTGCGGATGTGGAGGAAGATGAGTATTATCAGAATGGTGATTTCATCGGCAAGCAAGGTGTGGAACGTGCCTACGAGAAGCAGTTGAGGGGCGAAAAGGGGATACAAATACTTTTGCGTGATGCCCGGGGGCGTATCAAAGGGCGATACATGGACGGAAAGCTGGATACCAAAACCGTGCCCGGCAAAAACCTGACTTTGGGACTCGATCTGGAATTGCAGGCGCTCGGCGAGCGTCTGATGGAAGGCAAGCTGGGCAGTATCGTGGCCATAGAACCTTCTACCGGCGAGGTGTTGTGCATGGTGTCTTCGCCTACTTATGATCCTCGTATGATGGTGGGCCGGCAGCGTGGAAAAAACCATTTGGCCTTGAGCCGTAATCCGCTGAAACCCTTGCTGAACCGTTCCATCATGGGGCAGTATCCTCCCGGCTCCACATTCAAGACCACGCAGGCGTTGACTTTCCTTCAGGAAGGCATCATTACTCCCGAAACGGCTTACCCTTGTTACCATGGGTTTATTTATCGCGGACTGAAAGTGGGATGCCACGGACATGCGGCACCGGCCAAGTTGGTGCCGGCCATAGGAACTTCCTGCAATGCTTATTTTTGTTGGGGGCTTTATTACATGTTCGGCAACCGGACGAAATACAAGAATGTGCAGGAGGCCATGACGGTGTGGAAAGACTATATGGTGTCGATGGGGTTCGGGTATAAGCTCGGTATCGACCTGCCGGGAGAGAAACGGGGATTGATTCCGAATGCTCCTTTTTACGACAAGGCCTATCGCGGTTCATGGAACGGGTTGACCGTAATCAGTATTTCCATCGGACAGGGCGAAGTGAACGCCACACCTTTGCAAATCGCCAATCTCGGTGCGACAATAGCCAACAGGGGATACTTTATCACGCCGCACGTGGTGAAACAAATACAAGACGAGCAGATAGACACGCTTTACACCCGGCGGAGGTACACGAAGGTGGAAGCCCGGCATTACGAAACGGTGGTGCAGGGGATGCGGAGGGCCGTATTGGCCGGGACTTGCCGTAAAGCCAACATTCCCGGCATAGAAGTCTGCGGCAAGACGGGTACGGCACAGAACCGTGGACACGACCATTCCGTGTTTATGGGATTCGCCCCGATGAACGACCCTAAGATAGCCATTGCCGTGTATGTGGAGAACGGCGGTTGGGGGGCAGACTACGGTGTGCCTCTCGGGGCATTGATGATGGAACAGTATTTGAACGGCAAACTCTCGCCCGAAAGCGAGAAATTGGCGGAGATGTATCAACAAAGACATATCGGTTATGGTACGGCGGATAGATGAAAAGGAAAAAGGCGTGTGGCGTTCATTGGATTGGTGGACCATCCTTATATATATGGCCTTGCTGGCGTTCGGTTGGATCAGCATTTGCGGAGCCAGCTACGATTTTGACATGGAGGGGAACATCTTTTCATTCGATTCCCGTTCGGGGATGCAGATTATCTGGATAGGCACTTCGTTGGCATTGGGCTTTATCCTTTTGATGCTCGACGGGAAGTTGTACGATACCTTTGCATACGTCATTTATGCCCTGTTGCTTGTCTTGCTGTTTGTCACACCTTTCTTGGCACGAGACATCAAGGGCTCCCATTCGTGGATAAAGATAGGACCTTTCAGTTTGCAGTCTGCCGAGTTTGCCAAATGTGCCACGGCACTGGCTTTGGCCAAATTCATGTCTGCTTACGGATATAATATTTCGCGGTGGAAAGACTTTTTGGTGACGTTGGCCATTATTGTCGTGCCTATCGTCCTGATTATTTTGCAGCGGGAGACCGGTTCGGCTTTGGTCTATCTGGCCTTTTTCCTGATGCTTTATCGGGAGGGGATGCCCGGTGCCGTGCTTTTTACCGGGGTGTCGGCTGTGGCTTACTTTGTGGTGGGCGTACGTTTCGAGCACGTCATGTTAGGGCATATCCCCACCAGCGCCGGAGAATTTCTGGTGTTGATGATGGTGATTCTTTTTACGATCGGTATGGTGCATGTCTATTGTGACAAGGTGTCGGTGGAACGGAATATCCTGTTTTATGGTGTGGGCGTGATAGCATTGGCTCTTGGCTTTTCCGGCTTTGTCATTCCCTTCGACATCACCTGGATTTTGATTACGGTATGCGTGGCCATGATCTTGTATTTATGCTATGTGGCTTTGAGCGAGCGTGTCACGCGTTACTTTTATATTGCCTTGTTTGCCTTGGGTTCCATGGCTTTCTTTTATTCGGCCGATTACGTGCTGAACAGTGTGATGGAACCCCACCAAAGGGTACGTATCAACGTGCTTTTGGGCTTGGAGGACGATCCTTCGGGTGCCGGTTACAATGTCAATCAGGCCAAAATTGCCATCGGATCCGGAGGATTACGAGGAAAAGGTTTCCTGAACGGAACGCAAACCAAGCTGAAGTATGTACCGGAACAGGATACCGATTTCATTTTCTGTACGGTCGGGGAGGAAGAAGGGTTCTGGGGTGCGGCCGGAGTATTGGTGTTGTTCCTGGTGCTCATTCTCCGCTTGATTCACTTGGCCGAGCGCCAACCCTTTGCCTTTGGGCGTATCTATGGCTATTGTGTGATGAGTGTTTTCCTGTTCCATGTGTTTATCAACGTGGGAATGGTGTTGGGACTTACGCCGGTTATCGGTATTCCGTTGCCGTTCTTCAGTTACGGAGGTTCATCCTTGTGGGGCTTCACCATCTTGTTGTTCGTATTCCTGCGTATAGATGCCGGACGCAATCTGGCCAAGAGGGATTAAGGCTTTAGCGGCTGATGAGGACTCCCACATCGTGTATGCCCGGAAGGACTTCCCGTTGCATGAGATGTATGATACGGACTTGTCCGGTTTGTCCGCGGTGCAATGTCATGGGAGGAAGCGGCACGTCGTATTGGTACATATAGATGCCTTTGCCCATACGATGGGTGACAGAATCCATCAACTGGCATTTCACCGTGTCACGATGTAGAGTGTCCGGATGAGAAAACTCCCGTTCCACTGCCAGCCAGATAACGGTGTACGGATATGAATCGGTCGAACGCAATCCCAATGCGAACTGATAGGTCGCTGCTGTCCGCACGGTATCGATGTCGAATGTGAAGGTATCCCGGCTGTTCCATCCTTGTTCGGGAACGTGGCGGTATGAATGATAGATTACATGCTCATTGCAGCCCGTAAGCGACAAAAGGATGCTTACGGCTGCAATGAACGTTGGAGTGCGAAGAATGGTCATGACTATTCCGTCTTTTCGGCCGGTGTGTTTGGGGCGGGCTTAACAGCTTTTTCCGAGCGATTGTCCCTGTCCCGTTTGCGTTTATCCTTGCCGGGGCGGTTCTCGCGGTTGCCGCCCTGTTCGCCTTTGTATTCTTTGTTGTCCCGTCCGCGGTTTCGGTTACGGCGGTCTTTGCCGGTATTCTCTTCCCGACGTTCCGCGCCTTGTGTCTCTTTGGAAGATTGTGAGCCGCGAGGATTACCGTTGTCTTTGCGTTTGCCTTTGTTTTTCCGTCTCTTGTCGAACCGTGTCAGGCTCTCCTGTTCAACGAGGTCAGCCGGTTTGGCCGGTTCTGCTGCTTCCCCGCTTTCCAAACGTTGAGGCTTCTCGCCCCGGCGGTTCATGTTGATGATTTCGAAGACTCTTGCGGTAGTGAGGGTGACTAAGTTGGCAGCCAAATGCTTGTCGGTGGAATAGGTGACTAATCCGGCCAGGATGTCGGCTTTGAAGAAATAATATTCGGCATCTTGGGTTTGCAAAGTGATTTCCTTGCTCGGCAAACGTTTTCCGGCTTCCACGTAAGTGTCCACCTCATAGTTCATGCAACATTTCAGTTTGGCACATTGTCCGGCCAGCTTCTGCGGGTTCAGGGAAATGTCCTGATAGCGGGCTGCTCCGGTGGAGACGGAAACGAAATTCTTCATCCACGTGGCACAACACAATTCCCGTCCGCACGGGCCGATACCGCCGATGCGCCCGGCCTCCTGCCGTGCACCGATTTGTTTCATCTCGATACGTACGTGGAAGGTCTCGGCCAATACCTTGATGAGCTGGCGGAAGTCCACGCGTCCGTCCGCGATATAGTAGAAAATGGCTTTGTTCCCGTCGCCTTGGTATTCCACATCGCCGATTTTCATTTGCAGTCCCAAATCCTTGGCTATCTGGCGCGAACGTATCATGGTATCGTGCTCACGGCTTTTGGCCTCTTCGTACTTTTCCATGTCAACCGGTTTGGCTTTGCGGTATACCCGTTTGATTTCCTGTTCTGATTTCAGGTTGGCCTTCTTGATTTGAAGGGGGACGAGACGTCCGGTGAGAGTGACCACACCGATGTCATGCCCCGGAGTGGCTTCCACGGCCACGATGTCGCCTTTTTCCAACGGCAGACGGTTGCTATTGTGGTAATATCCCTTGCGCGTGTTCTTGAACTGCACCTCCACGAGGTCGGTGGCTTCTGCATTACCCGGGATGTCTGCCAGGTAATCGTACGTATTCAGTTGTTTATTTTGTCGTCCGCAACCTTTGGCGCAAAGTCCCCGGCACGGCCCGTTCAGTTTGAATTTTTCCTCCATTCGTTGTAGGTTTTTGATATATATTATTGTATGAGCAGCACAATCATCTTCAGGGCAAAGTCGAAAAATACGATTCGTGGGTTGACATTTTGCTCGATGTCCCGTTGTGCGTCGCTCAGTTCGTCCATGATTTTGATGACGTTCCGCTCGTTGACGAAACGTGCGAAGTTTTTGGCGAAATCCCCTTCCTGTGCCGTCAGGTAGTTCAGTTCCGGCCTGCGGAAGTTATAGATGAAGTTTTCGCGCACCAACCGTTGGCAGTACGTCAGGAAGTTCTTTTGCCTTTCCCGCCCCATGCCGGCAATCTGTTCGCTCCATTTCCGCATATCCTTGATCTTGCGTTGGTAGCTCAACCGCATCAGCATGACGAAAAGGTCGAAGAAGAGCAAGTTGTCCCGGCTGGCATCCAGGCTTTTCAGTGCTGCGGTATAGCTGCCTCTGGCATTGCGTGCGAGAGCTTCCACGTCCTCCGTGGGATGGGTTTTGCGGAGGGCTTCCACCAAACTTTCGTGGTCGATGCCCTTTACCTCGATTTGTTGGGTACGGCTCAGGATGGTGGGCAGGATTTTCTCCGGCTCGTCGCTCACCAAAAGGAAATTCGTTTGTTCAGGCGGTTCTTCGATGAGTTTGAGCAACTTGTTGGCGCATTCCGCATTCATTTTCTCCGGCATCCAGACAATCATGGCCTTACGTCCGCCCAAGGTGGATTTAAGTGCCAGTTTCCGCTGTATCTGGGCGGCTTCGGCCGCATAGATGAGTGCTTGTTGGTTTTCAGCCTTCATGTCGCCCAACCAGTCGTTCAAGTCGAAATAAAGCCCGGCTTGCAGCCGTTTGCGCCATGCGTCTATATACACGTCGCATACGGAACTTTCCGCCGTCTTGTATTTGATGATGGGGAAGACGAAATGGAGGTCTGGGTGTACGAAATGCGTGAAAGTCCGGCATGACGGGCATTCTCCGCAGGCATCGTGCGCCCCCGGACGGTGACACAGCAGGTATTGGGCATACGACACGGCTAAAGCCAGCTTTCCGCATCCCGAAGAGCCGCTCAGGAGCAGGGCATGCGGCACGCGTCCGGCTTGCGCTTCCTGAAGGAGGCGTTCTTTGATGTCTGTTTGTCCTACAACCTGGCTGAACATGGCTTTAGTAGATTTGACGTGCGATTTCGCGAATACTGTCCACGGCCGAAACGGTATAGAAATGGATGCTCGGCACGCCGTGACCGATCAGCTCGCGGCATTGTTCCACCGTCCACTCTATCCCTACTTGTTTGGCTTCTTCGTCCGTTTTACATTTTCCTATTTCCAAAGCCAAAGCCTGGGGCAGGTCGCAATGGAACGTTTTAGGTACTACGTTGAGTTGCGACAGTTTGGCAAACGGCTTGATACCCGGGATGATGGGGATGGTGATGCCGGCCCGGCGTGCACGGTCCACGAAGTCGAAATACTTCGCATTGTCGTAGAACAACTGGGTGACGGCGTATGCGGCACCCATGTCGGCTTTCTGCTTGAGCACGGCCAAGTCGGCTTCCGGATTGGGTGCTTCCTCATGTTTTTCTGGGTAGCAGGCTACGCCGTATGAAAATGACGTACCGGGAGACTTGATAGGTGAACCATCGACAAAGAAACCTTCATTGAAACGGTTGATGTGCTCGATGAGTTCCGTGGCATGCGAATAACCGTCGCCCGTGGGACGGAAGGCCGGGTCTTCCTTGGCTTTGTCACCGCGCAGCACCAACAAGTCGCTGATGTCCAGGAATTGCAGGTCGAGCAACATGTACTCCGTATCCTCACGGGTATATCCGCTACATAGGATGTGGGGCACGACATGTATGTCGTAATGCCTTTGGATGGCTGCCGCTACGGCTATGGTGCCGGGACGGCGGCGGATGCGGAGGCGTTGCATGATGCCCCCCCCTAAGTCCTTGTACACATACTCGCTGCGGTGGTTGGTAATGTTGATATACGCCGGGTTGAACTCCCTGAGCGTATCTATGGTATGGAACAACCGGTCTATGCCTGCTCCTTTCAACGGAGGCAGTACTTCGAAAGAAAAAGCCGTTCCTTTATGGTTCTGAATCAAATCAATGACGTTCATCCTTTCTTCGTTTGTACAAAGATACGCAAAGAATCTTAATATGCAGGTAAAAAGAGGAAAGGAATGATATGTTTTTTTCAAAAGCCGATATGGAGCCGGCGCATTTTCCAATCTTCGCACAGCCCCATATCGGCTTGAAAGTTAACGGGCGGTTTGCACTTCTCCGTACAAGGCGTTCACGATGGCACCTTTCTCCGCATTGAGTTTCCCGTACCGTCCTTGTTCTTTGACAAAAAGTTTGCGGGTACTTCCTTCATGGTAAAGGGAGTACCCGCAAAATACGTTTATAGAGATTCGTGCCCGAGGTTTTATTTCTTCACCTTGAAAATCACGAAGTTCTTGCCTTGAACGGTAGTTTTGATGACGTTGCCTTCTACTGCTGCCCATCCGTCCTGCGGAATGATGGCGTTCGGATGATCCAATGTGTTGTCTAAGGTGTAGTCACTGCAATCCAGGGTAACGGTTGCGGCGTTGCCTTCTATCTTCTTCAAGCCGTCGAACTTGATGTTCACGGTTTGTGCCTTGTCCGTTGTGTTGATGACCTTCACGATATATTCACCGGTGTTCTTGTCGAACACGGCACTGGTGAACAGGCCGTCCTCACCTTTGGGAGTGGGAGTGGCGAGCGTGGCCGGTACGACATTCGTACCCATGTTCTTGGCATACATCTGCTGTACGTAGTAGCTTACGGACTTCACGCTGCGGAGGTTGTCGAACCAAATCAGGTCGGGACGCCATTGCCAGCCTTCCACGTGGGCGAAAAGCGGAGCGTATGTAGCCATGTGCACGATGTCGGCGTTGCGTTCCAATGTGGTCATGAAAGCGGCTTCGTAGATAGAAGCGCCTGCGTGGTTCCATTTCATGCGGTTGCCGTGGTCGTGGCAGGCATATTCGCCGGCGAATACTTTCGGGCCGTTACGGTCGTAGTCGTCATAGCGGTTCATGCTGTTTTTGAACCAGTCTACCGGACGGTAGAAATGTTCGTCCACAAGGTCTACTTTCTGTTTCTTCATGTCTTCCCAACCGAGGTCGAACATTTTGCCTTCCGAGTCGGGACCGGACGAACCGATGATAAGGATTTCCGGATGGGCTTTACGGACAGCCTCCACAAAGAATTTCAGGCGGTCGAAATAGAACTTGTCCCACTGCTCGTTTCCGATGCCTAAGTATTTCATGTTGAACGGTTCCGGATGGCCCATATCGGCGCGTAACTTTCCCCATTTCGTATCAGTCGAACCGTTGGCGAACTCGATCAGGTCGAGGGCATCGTCGATGTAAGGCTTCAAATCCTCGGCATTGCAGGCCGCGTGGGCTTTCTCATTGTCCCAATTCTGGTACTGGCAAGCCATACCTACATTCAATACGGGAAGCGGAGCCGCGCCGATTTCCTCGCTCAGCAGGAAGTATTCATAGAATCCCAGACCATAGCTTTGGAAATAGTCCGGATAGTAACGGTTGGTAAAGGTCGACTCCCAACGGTTCTTGTTGAGCGGTCGATTTTCCACCGGCCCTACGGTATGCTTCCATTGGTAGCGCGTTTCCAGATTGGAACCTTCTACGATACAGCCGCCGGGGAAACGGAACACGCCCGGACGCATGTCGTATAAAGCTTGTGCCAGATCCTTGCGCATGCCGTTCTCATGTCCCATCCAAGTGTCGACCGGGAAGAGAGATACATGTTCCAAGTCTACGGTACCCGTACCTGAGCGATGTTGCGGATTGGAAAGGAAGATGCGCAGGTTGGCCTTGGCGATGGTACGGTTGGATTTCATGACCATCGTGTATTTTTTCCATTCTTTCGAGTCGATAACCAAGTCCTGACTGACAAACTGCTGTGCGTCATCCATCGTGTTCTGGTCGATGAACTGGACCATCAGCGTCACCGGCTTGCCGTCCGGCACGCGTGCCCATACGGAGAAACGGTATTCCGCATCTTTCTTCAGACCGATGCCGAAGAAGCCTTCGTTCTGTATGCCCGTCCACATATCGCCATGTCCGGCGTAACCTAAACGGACGTAATGCGGATTCTTATCGAAAGGGCCGTCGTTCTGCAACGTGACGTTGCCAAACATCTTCCAACCCATGTAATGGTCGGGGGCAAATTCAAAAGAACGGTTTTTGACGAGTTCGGCATACAAACCGCCGTCGGCTCCGAAGTTGATGTCTTCGAAGAACACGCCGTACATGGTCGGCTGGATGTCGGCTCCGATTTTTTTAGTCTGTACGGTCACGGTATTGTCTTGTGCGCAAACCGTGTACGAAGTTGCCATGAGCGCTACACCTGCAAGCAGAGAGTTGATTTTCATGATACAATAGAGCGTTAGTTAAATTAATAAATGATTTATCGCTGCGAAAATACTTATATTCTTTTAAAACCGCAACATCTTTTAAATGCTTTTTGTATTTTTGTTTTTAATTAGACAGAAAAGCAATGAGGCTTTTTCGTGCGGGAAATGTATGAAGTGGAATAAAAAGAAATTTGCGATTAAGCGAGGGCAGAGGCAAGCTTGCTCGTCTCTGCCGGGCGTGAGCAAATTATGCAAAACAGTGTGGGTGGCGACGGTAGGAATCATTTTGTGTGGATGCCTGCTTTTTTGGCCGACTTCGGAGAGGGCATGCCGTGAGGGCGTGGCAGAGGCTGTCACGGTGTCTTGGTATGAATTGGGAGTACCGGGAGGCGACACCTTGTATTTTAATGTCTTACGTACCGATTCCACCTTGGGAGGGCTTTCTGCAGAGCGCGAAACGGCACAGCGTGAATTTCGGGCCAATGCCTTTTTCATTTCCTATTCCGGCCGTTTGCTGACGGCTGCCGATTCCGTGACGAGGCCGGAACGGCTGAACCGTGAGGGCTTGCTTCCTGCCTTGCAGAAAGAGTCGCGACTGGTGTCTGTGCGTTTGGCCGGTTTTCGGAGGATGTTGGAGGAAATGGAGTATTACGGCCGTACGCATTCGGTGGTGGACGAAGGATTTCATGAAGTCATGGCTCATAACGAATGGGTGAAGGCGCAGTGTGGAGAACTGGCACGTTGCAAGCAAGCTTTGGACAGGTTGCTGGCCGCAGGGGGAGAAGATGCGTATTTGCGTGAGGAGCGGACGCTG
>OHJS01000390.1_pt1 | contig 30146 bp, 19 predicted proteins | sample 1568661 | NCBI WGS metagenome assembly OHJS01 (sample SAMEA3879603, study PRJEB24766) | human gut metagenome | biome: human-associated habitat; feature: feces | place: USA | collected 1985/1987 | reverse complement strand
AAATTTTTATGAAAAAGTCTGTTTTTAAATTTTTATTTGCAACAGCATTTACATTGGTAGCTGGTTATAGTGTTTATTCTTCACAGCAGGATGCTGAAATGTCAGACTTGGCTTTGGCTAATGTAGAAGCATTGGCACAAAGTGAATCTAATTGTGCTGAGTGGATAAAAAAACAATGTTATTTAGTTTTTACTACCGATTATGGAATTGATTATTATGCTACATGTCCTGAAACTACAATGGGTGGAATCGGAGAATGTGGAGCTATAGAATCTCATAAACCTGCTGGTATGTCAATAATTAGTGAATGTCTAGAATGTATACGTGAATATTAAATTATTCTCATTAGAATATTTAATAACTTTAAAAACAGTTTTAATGATTTAAAGAAGATCTATTTACAACTTGCGCATTCGGTAAGATCCAAAGTGCGCAAGTTATTTTAAAATTTTTATTTAACATTATCATTTAAAGAAAGATGAAGCCTATTATATTATTAGTTCTGCTTATATCCTTTTTTACTGTTTCATGTGATAGAGTTACAGAAAAATCTTCTAATATCGCTCAGAAATATATTACAGATTCATGTACAGTCATTTCACTTGAAAAGAAGGAATTACCTATAGATTTGCTTTATCCTACAGATATTCAGGTTGTGGATACATTCCTGCTGATTTTACAACATCATAATGAAAATATTATACAGGCATATAGCACTTTGTCATTAAAACATCTGGGAAGTTTCCTTAAAAAGGGAAGCGGGCCAAATGAGGTTATGACTTTCGGATTGATAGCACAATCGTATACAGAGTCGGGAAATCCCAAAGTTATAATACAGTCCTACCCTAATTATCTGGGTGTTCTTGACATAAAACGTTCTCTTGAATCAGGACAGACGGTATATGATAAACAATATAAATTTGAGACCCGTTTGGGGAAAGAACTGTTTTTAGCCTCACATAGTGTCTATGTTTTGGATTCTTTAAATCTGATGATGACAAAAGACCCTTTACGCTCTGGAGTTAAGAAAGACAACAATTTCTTTTGGGAGTTTTATAATACGGATAAGGACATTATAACCCAACGGTTGAAATATGAAGATTTTCCTTATATAAATTCTTTTTTGAAGGAATCTTACAGGGCATTAAAACCAGATCGCTCAAAGGTTGCATTATTCTATAGATTTTTCGATATGGTTTCCATAGCTGATTTAAAATCAGGAAATGTTGTACAGATTATCCCGGAGGGTAAATCTATAAACTCAAGTATAGTAAAAGACATTGATTCACGTTGTCTATACTATAAAATGGGTAAATGTACGGATGATTATATATTTGGTCTTTATGCAGGTGGGTTAAGTGTATTAAAGGAGAATGATTCAAGGTTTAATGAAAACTGTTCTTTGAGGGTTTATGACTGGAACGGGAATTTATTATATAATTATCCATTTGGTGATAACATAAGGATGTTTACGGTAGATGAAGATCAAAGATTCCTGTATGCAGTAACAGATTCTGATTCTATAATCAGATATGATTTGAAGAATGTGTCTGTTTCAAAAAATCTTAAGTTTCAAGAGGAATAGAAAAGTAGATAATATTAATCATTCTGCGGTTTTACCATCAGGCCTATAACACTGAATAACGGGATATCTGATTACATAGAATTTCATCATTTCTCATTTGGGGCATTAGCGGTAAGGAGAATTGGGTATAGATATAATTTAGGTACATTTATTCTTTAGAAGGAGTCAGAAAGTAGATAATTTGTAATAATAAAATATAAGTCATATTTGAATGAAGTATTTATGAGAACACACTACGGATATGTGCTGCCGAAATATTGGCCGGCGGCGAGAAGAAAGATGATACTTCCGGAAAGGAAGGAGTGGAAACATGAATTACGTGCATGTAAACAATGAATATCATGTTCCACTCCATGTTAAACCCATCCGATTGAAGAATTGAAAATCAACGAAGTCAAAGGAGGTGTTACCGATGCAAAGTTAATTATAATAAAATCAGAATTGAGAGAATAGAGGTTTATTTTCATCTAATAAGTAATAACACTACTGTCCAATAAAAGTTGGCTAATCGGTCTTTGAAATTATTGAAATACAGTCTTTTAAGTGGTATTTCTGAATGAAACGGATTTGAATTTGTAGCTTAGCGGTCAAATTGAAGACCGCTTATGAACCAAGATAAATACGTATTCGCTCAACTTACCGCTTTTCTGAACAGAACACAGTTCAACAACTTCGTTCGCAAGTATGATGGTAATCGCTATGTGAAGCAATTCACTTGCTGGAATCAGTTACTTGCTATGATGTTCGGACAACTGAGCAATCGTGAGAGCCTTCGCGACCTAATTGTAGCTTTTGAAGCGCATCGTTCCAAGCAATATCATCTTGGCTTGGGACGCAATCCAATAGCCAAAGCCACCCTCGCTTATGCTAACCAGAATCGTGACTACAGAATCTTTGAAGACTTCGCATTCTATATGATGAAGGAAGCTTGCGAAAAGCGAGCAACCAATATCTTGGAAATTCCAGGAAATAAGTATGCTTTTGATTCAACAACTATTCCGTTGTGTCTAGCCACATTTCCATGGGCGAAGTTCCGAAGAAAGAAAGGAGGTGTCAAAGCTCATGTCTTATATGACATTGAAGCACAAGTTCCTGCCTTCTATACTGTAACCGCAGCATCGAAACATGACTCTACGGCGATGTACTCAATCCATTATGAACCAAATGCTTATTATATATTCGACAGGGCTTATGACTCTTTTAAGGAACTATATCGGATTCACCTGACAGGTTCCTTTTTCGTTGTAAGAGCTAAGACGAACTTGAAATGTACAACGGTTAAATGGAAGCGCAGGATGCCTAAGTATGTACTGACCGATGCTGAAGTGAAACTGAGGGGATATCTCTCAGAGAAGAAATATCCCGAGTCATTCGTTACTACGATGAAGAGGATGACCGTGAGTTTATTTTCCTAACGAATGCAACACATGTCTCTGCATTGGATATTGCTAATCTCTATAAGAAAAGGTGGTTGGTCGAGCTCTTTTTCAAATGGCTAAAGCAACACCTTAAAATAAAGAGGTTCTGGGGTACAACAGAAAACGCTGTCCGCATTCAAATCAGTGTGGCGATCATTACTTACTGTCTCGTAGCTATAGTTCAACACGATATGCAATTGAAACGCTCAACTTACGAAGTTTTGCAGATTCTAAGTATCTCTCTAACGGACAAAACCCACTTACGTGACCTGTTCGATAAGACTAATTTCAATGATGTCAAAGAACTCGATTGTCCCCTTTTTGAAGGACTATTTGATTAAATTTTTAACTCGTCCATTTTTATTGGACACTAATGATGTCTGTTTTTTTGTTATGGTTATGGATTTACACTATAAGAGTGATTTATAACCCGTTGGCGGAATTAAATTGATAAAATAAATCGTTCAGGTATTAAGTATTGTGCATGACAGATAGATGCTATATTAATGTTTAATGAAGTCTTTATATGATTAATGTAAAAGCAATAAAATTAAGGTTAATCGTTATTCAAGGTGCGGTGGTTCTGTTTCTGATGTCAGGATGCGTAAGTAGACCGGACAGGCTGGAATATGCCCTGGAGTTTGCGGGAAAGAACAGAGTGGAACTTGAAAAGGTTCTTGAGCATTATAAAGGAGACACTATGAAATACCGTGCGGCATGTTTCCTGATAGAGAACATGCCACGGTGGTATTCATACGACGGATGGCAGCTGGATACCCTTCATGCTCTTCTGGAAAGGCAGCTGGCAGGCACATTGAGAGAATCGGACAGGATGTGGCACGGGTTTGACTACCACACGCTTGAAAAGGTTTATGATGCAAGGGTGATTACATCGGACTATCTTATCCGTAATATAGAGATGTCATTCAGGGAATGGCAGGAAAGGCCGTGGAACCGCACACTGCCGTTTGAAGATTTCTGTGAGCTTATACTTCCTTATCGTATAGGCAATGAGAGACTGACGGAGTGGCGCACGCTGTACAGGTCGTATTACGGCCGTTTACTGGATTCACTGTATACAGGCAGTGATGTGCTTGAGGCATGTAAGATCATAAATGATGAGCTGGCAAGACAGGACTGCAGGTATTGCGTGGACTGGAATGTTCCACACCATGACGCAATCCATCTTTTTCATACAAGAATAGGCTATTGCAGGGAAAACAGTGACCTGATACAGTATGCCATGCGTTCGTGCGGCATACCCGTAGCCGCCGATTTTATGCCATACTCTCCCGATTACCGCTATTCGCACGAATGGAATGTGGTACGCGATACCACGGGAAAATATATCCAGTTCGGCTATGATGGGATTGACCCATTACGCAACAATACCCAGAGTGACGGACGGAAGAAAGGAAAGGTTTTCCGCTACTGTTTTGCCATGCAGAAAGAGAGGGAGGAAACCTGCAATGCAGCCGGTTGGAATACCGGAGGTATGGAAGGGAAGTACTGGAAGGATGTTACGTCCGGATATTTCGGCGAAAATGAGGCAGTGGTCGGGCTGTCTGCTAATGTGAATTCACCGGTAGGACTGGCCGTCTTTTCTACCGGTGGATGGAAGGTTATAGGCGAAGGGATACGTAAAAGTGGCAATAGGGTCTGTTTCAGGAATATCGAGCCATCTATAATCTATATGCCTGTTACTTTAGATTCCAACGTACATCCCGCAGGATATCCTTTCATGCTTTGCAGAGACGGGCATGTGGAGGAGTTTGTGCCCGATACAGTAAACCAAGAGAAGGTGGTGCTCAGCAGGAAAATGGCATTGATACCAAGAGTGGCAGCATGGGGATACTCTCAGATCGGGGCACGTATAGAAGGTGATGTAAATGTTGACTTTGGCAATCCTAAGCTGATAGCCGAAATAAAAGATACCATTGATTATACATTCGGAATATTTGAAAGCAGCTGTCATGTTCCTGTCAAATATGTAAGGTATGTTCCGCCTTTTGGACTGACACAGATTGCTGAACTTAGAATGTATGATGATTCTGAGATGGAAAGGGAAATAAAACTCAGTCCGGTCACAGATTTGCCTTATATTGAAAATGTGACAGATGGCAATATATTGTCGCACTTATATCGTAAAACCGGTACGGTCTCTTCTCCACTGGTATTTGAACTTGACAGACCGTCACGGATAGAGAAGGTGTATTACATCCCGAGAACCGATGATAATTATGTATGGAAGGGGGATGTATATGAACTGTTTTACAATGACGGTGTGAACGGATGGAAATCTTTGGGAACAAGGACTGCCTCCGGCAAGGACATCACATTCTCTGCACCGAAGAATGCTTTGCTATGGTTGCGTGACAAGACCAAAGGAAATGAAGAACAGGTATTTATCTACAGGAATAACAGACAATGGTTTAATTCTGATTTCATATAGGGCACTTGAGTTTGCCATATTGGAAAAAAATATTTATTGAGGAAATATATTTAATATGAGAACACACTACGTATATGTGCTGCTGCTTGCCGCCGGAATGTGGGCCGGCTGCAGCGAGAAAAAAGACGACACTTTCGGAAAGGAAAGGGAAGGAGTGGAAACGGTTCTGCCCTCACAGGCGAACGAAGTGACGGTCATGACGCTGAAGAGGACTACGTTCAACCATGAGCTGGTGAGCAACGGCAAGGTGACGGCCTCACAGTATGCCGACCTCTCGTTCCGCCTCACATCGGAGCCGGTGGCACACATCTATGTGAAGAACGGCGATGCGGTGAAGAAAGGACAGAAGATAGCCGAACTCGACCTGTTCACCCTGAAGAACAGCCTGGAGAAGGCGGAGATAGCCCTGCGCCAGTCGGAACTGGAGATGAAGGACGTGCTGATAGGGCAGGGGTATGCGCCCGACCGCATGCAGTCAATCCCCAAAGACATAGTACGGCTTGCCGAGGTGAAGAGCGGCTACGGCCAGAGCCGTGCGACATACGAGCTGGCGAAGTTCGAACTGGAGCAGGCGGTGATCACCGCACCGTTCGACGGGGTGGTAGCCAATCTGGAGACGCGGGGGTTCAACCGTCCGGACGGAACGAAGCCCTTCTGCCGCGTGATAGGAAGCGGAGGCATGGAGGTGGCCTTCAAGGTGCTGGAGAGCGAGCTGCCGCTTGTCAGGCGGGGAGACCGGGTGGAGGTGGCCCCGTTTGCCGGGACAGCCGGAGCGTGCAGCGGTACGGTGTCGGAAATCAACCCGCTGGTGGACGAGAACGGGCTGGTGAGCGTAAGGGCCAGGGTGAACGGCGGTGCAAGACTGTTCGACGGCATGAACGTGCGTGTGAGCGTGAAACGCTCCGTTCCCGGCCAGCTTGTGGTGCCGAAGACGGCGGTGGTGCTGCGCACGGGCAAGCAGGTGGTGTTTACCCTGAAGGACGGCAGGGCGGTGTGGAACTATGTGACCACCGGACTGGAGAACATGACCGAATATACCGTGACAGGCGAGGGCATGGAGGAAGGGGCACAGGTCATCGTGACCGGAAACGTGAACCTTGCGCATGAGGCTCCTGTAAAAGTGATACCTTAAAACATGTCCGTACTATGGTAAGATTTCTGATAAAAAGACCGATAGCGGTACTCATGGCTTTCACCGCCTGCTTCATCGTGGGGCTGGTGACTTACTTCTCGCTGCCCGTATCGCTGCTTCCGGACATAGACATTCCGCAGATCACCGTGCAGGTGAGCGGGGAGAACTCGTCGGCCCGCGAGCTGGAGAATACGATGGTGGCTCCACTGAGAAGGCAGCTCATGCAGGTGTCGGGGCTCAGCGAGATGCGGAGCGAGACGCGCGACGGGTCGGGCATCATCCGCCTGTCGTTCGATTTCGGCACGGATACCGACCTGGCCTTCATCGAGGTGAACGAGAAGATTGACGCGGCCATGAACAGCCTGCCCAGGGATGCGGCAAGGCCGAAGGCCGTCAAGGCGAGCGCGACGGACATCCCGGTGTTCTACCTGAACATGACGCTGAGGAAGGATGTGCCTTACCGGGAAACGGACGGGGACGCCTTTCTGGAGATGTGCACGCTGGCGGAGAACGTGGTGAAGCGGCGCATCGAACAGCTGCCGCAGGTGGCCATGGCCGACATGACGGGGGTGCCGCAGAAGATGCTGCGCATCGTGCCGGATATGGGCAGGATGGAGAGCCTGGGCATGGGCATTGCCGACCTGGAGGCCATCCTCTCGTCGAACAACGTGGAGCCGGGGAGCATGCTGGTGCGCGACGGGTATTATGAATACAACATCCGCATCGCCTCCATCCTCCGTACGCCGGAGGACGTGCGGCAGATCTGGTTCAACCGCAGCGGACAGGTGAGGCAGCTGGGGGACATCTGCGACGTGCAGACGGTTACCCGCAACGAGACGGGGCGCTCGCTGGCAGGAGGGAAGCGGGCGGTGACGCTGGCCATCATCAAGCAGGGCGAGGAGAACATGGACAACCTGCGCCGTGAGCTGAAGGAGACCACGGACTATTTCACAAGGATATATCCCGACATTGAGTTCAGCATCAGCCGGAACCAGACGGAGCTGCTGGACTATACCATATCGAACCTGCAGCAGAACTTCACGCTGGGCTTCCTGTTCATCTTCATCGTGGCGGTGTTCTTCATCGGCGACGTGCGTTCGCCGCTGGTCATCGGCATCACCATGATTGCCTCGGTGGTGATCACGTTCTTCTTTTTCTACCTCTGCCGGGTCTCGCTCAACGTGATCTCGCTTTCGGGACTGATCCTGGCGGTGGGCATGATGATTGACAATGCCATCATCGTGACGGAGAACGTGTCGCAGTACCGTGAGAAGGGGTATTCGCTGAAGCGTGCGGCCGTGGCGGGAACCTCGGAGATGATCACGCCGATGCTGAGCTCGTCGCTCACCACCATCGCGGTGTTCGTGCCGCTGGTGTTCATGAGCGGGATAGCCGGGGCCATCTTCATGGACGAGGCGTTTTCCATCACGTCGGGGCTGATGGTGTCGTATTTCACGGGCATCATGCTGCTGCCCGTGCTGTATGTGCTGTTCTACCGTACGGGCATCAGGAAGCACAACTGGTTTACCGCCAACTTCAAGAATTTGCTGAAGAACGAATGGCTGACACGGTTCTATGACGCGGGCATTGAGTGGGTGTTTGCACATAAGACTGTTACCATGTTTCTTGCCATCGTGTCGCTGCCGCTGTGTGTGCTGATGTTCATGGTGATTGACAAGGAGCGCATGCCGGAGATTGACCAGAACGAGGTGGTGGTGGGCATTGAATGGAACGAGAACATCCATGTGGACGAGAACAACCGCAGGGTGAACGCCATACTGGCCCGGGCCGATTCGCTGGTGGTGGAGCATACGGCCTACGTGGGCATGCAGGACTATCTGCTGGGCACGGAGAACGAACTTTCCACTTCCGAGGCGGAACTGTATTTCCGGACGGCTGAGCCGGAGCAGATTCCGGTACTGACCGGACTGCTGGAAAAGGCCGTCCGGAAGGATTACCCTGCGGCTGTGGTGACTTTCTCGCCGCCGGTGACCATCTTCGAGAAGCTTTTCGTCACGGGGGAACCCGACCTGGTGGCGCAGCTCCGCAGGGCCGACCGCGCATCGGTTCCGGAGGCGGGGGAAGTGCGGGCGATAGAGGATGCCATGGCCCGGGAGACCGGCTGTGCGCCCGAGGGCACGCCTTTCCGCAGCCAGCTGGACCTGGAGGTGGACCGCAGCCGCCTGCTCCTGTACAATGTGGACTATGACGAGGTGGTGAGGGTGCTCCGTACGGCCCTGAAGGACAACCAGGTCTCTACCCTGCGTTCGTACCAGCAGTATCTGCCCATCGGCATCGCCGGAAGGGAGATGAGCGTGAACCGAATCCTGGCGGAGACGCTGGTGGAGACCCGGACGGACGCGGCATCGGGAGAAAGGAACTACATCCCGCTGCGCGAGCTGGTGCGCATCGTTCCCGGGGAGGACCTGAAGGAGATCACCGCCGGACGCAACGGGGAGTACATCCCGGTGAATTTCTATGAGGTGAAGGATGTGCCGCAGGTGATGGACGGCATACGCAGGGCGGTCGACGGTGACAGCCGCTGGGAGGTGTCGTTCGGCGGAAGCTTCTTCTCGAACAGGAAGATGATGGGAGAGCTGACGGTGATCCTGTTCATCTCGGTGCTGCTGATGTATTTCATCCTCTGCGCCCAGTTTGAGAGCTTCCTGCAGCCGCTGATCGTGCTGGCGGAGATTCCGATGGACATCGCCTTCGGACTGGTGCTGCTGTGGGCCACGGGGCATACCATGAACCTGATGTCGGCCATCGGCATCATCGTTTCCTGCGGTATCGTGGTGAACGACTCCATCCTGAAGCTGGACTCCATCAACGAGCTGCGCAGGGAGGGCATGCCGCTGCTGGAGGCCATCCATACGGCAGGTCACCGGAGGCTGAGGGCCATCATCATGACGACGCTGACCACGGTGTTCGCCATGGTGCCCCTGCTTTTCACGTCCGACCTGGGTTCGGAGATGCAGCGTCCGCTTTCGGTGGCGATGATCGGCACCATGATGGTGGGCCTCGTCATCAGCCTTTTTGTAATCCCTCTTATTTACTGGTTTATCTATAGAAAACATGAAGTCAAGAAGATTTAGCATACTGTTCCTGCTGCTGCTCTGCGCGGCGGGAATGAAGGCCCAGCGTGTGCTGCGGCTGGATTTGAAGGAGACCATCACGATGGCCAACGACAGCTCGCTGTCGGCTTTCCGTTATCAGAACATGTACCTGTCGGGCTACTGGGAGTACCGCAGCTACAAGGCGGCTCGCCTGCCTAGCCTCACGCTGAACATGACCCCGGCGCAGTATTACCGCTACATCACGCAGCGTTACGACTCGCAGGAGAATGTCGACGTGTACCGCGAGCAGCAGATGCTGAGCGCCAGCGCGGGGCTGAGCGTGGCGCAGAACTTCGACCTGCTGGGCGGTACGTTCTATGTGGACACGCAGCTGGACTACATGCGGAACTTCGGCGACACGAAGTCGACGCAGTTTTCCAGCATCCCTTTCCGTATAGGCTACCAGCAGGAACTGCTGGGCTTCAATGCCTTCCGCTGGGACCGGAAGATAGAGCCTTTGAAGTTCGAGAAGGTGAAGAAGCAGTATCTCTACAATGCAGAGAGCGTGTCGGAGGAAGCGGTAAGCTACTTCTTTACCCTTGCCATGGCGCAGGCCGATTATGAGCTGGCACGGGACAATGTGGCCACCACCGATACGCTGTATGCCGTCGGGGAGCAGCGCCAGAAGATTGCGGCCATCTCACAGGCTGACCTGCTGACACTGAAGCTGGACAAGGTGAACGCGCGCAACACGCTGAAGAATGCGGAGATAGCCCGCAAGCGTGCGATGTCGGCCCTGGCCACCTTCCTGAACCTGGACCGCAACGCGTACATCGAGCTGGAACTTCCGTCGCGTCCGCGGTATGTTGACGTGCCGGCCGACCGGGCCATGGTGCTGGCGCGGGAGAACAACCCGACGTACCTTGAACAGCGCCAGAATGTGCTGGAGGCGGAGCGTGAGGTGGACCGCACGAGGAAGGAGTCGCGCTTCAATGCCAGCTTCAATGCCAGCGTGGGCTTCAACCAGGTGGCCGACAACTTCAGTGCGGCGTACCGGAACCTGCTTCAGCAGGACCTGGTGTCGTTCACGGTTTCCATTCCGCTGATAGACTGGGGCGTGCGAAAGGGCAAGTACAATATGGCCAAGAATAATCTGAACGTGGTGAAGATTGCCGCCCGTCAGGAAGAAATCAGCCTGGAGGAAGACGTGATGATGACGGTGAGTGACTTCAACGTGCAGCAGGACCTGATAGCCAGCGCCTCGGAGGCGCTCGACCTGGCGGAGCTGGCCTACGACCAGACGCGCAGGCGTTTCATCATCGGCAAGTCGGACATCAGCAGCCTGACGCTGGCCCTGAACCGCCAGCAGGAGGCGCGGAAGAACTACATACAGGCGCTCCAGAACTACTGGCTGAACTACTACAAGATCCGCAAGCTCACGCTGCACGACTTTGAGACGGGCATGTCGCTTTCCGACCGTTTTGATTTTGAGAACCGTTTGAGATGAAGGGGCTATGAGCAGGAAAGAGAAAACAGAAGGCCGGCCGCTGGTCTGGTCGTCGTTCACCCTGATAGTGACGTTCGTGTGCCTGTCGCTGGTGGGACTGGCGCTGGCGCCTCTGCTGCCGGTGAAGCTCTCGCCTTCGCGCGACATGCCGGGGCTGTCGGTGTCGTTCTCCATGCCTGGCAATTCGGCCCGGGTGGTGGAGACGGAGGTCACCAGCCGTCTGGAGGGCATGCTGGCCCGGGTGAACGGCATCCGTAGCATCAGTTCCACTTCCGACAACGGGGGCGGGCGCATCGACATGGAGCTGGACCGCCATGCGGATATCGGGGTGACCCGCTTTGAGGTGTCCACCCTTATCCGGCAGTTGTGGACGCAGCTTCCTGAAGGGGTGAGCTATCCGCTCATCTCCACGCAGCGGAGCGACGAAAACGCCTCGCGTCCTTTCATGACCTACACGCTGAACGCTCCCGCCACGCCCATCGTGATACAGAAGTACGGCGAGGAGCACATCAAGCCGCTGGTTGCGGCATTGGACGGAGTGTATAAGGTGGAGCTGAGCGGTGCCACGCCCATGGAGTGGCGCATCGTGTACGACAATGTGCAGCTGGAGCGCATCGGGGTGGGGGTACAGGATATCCTGACCGCCATTGAGGAAAGGTACGGCCGTGAGTTTCTGGGGATTTGTGAGCTGGAGACGGACCACGGGACGGAATGGATACGGCTGGTGCGTACCACCGAAGGCAGTCCGGAGGGGTTTGTCCCCTCGGAGATTGCGGTGAAGGCGGCCGACGGGAGCATGGTGCCGCTGGACCGGCTGGTCAGGGTGACGCGCACGGAGGAGGAGCCCACATCGTACTATCGCATCAACGGGCTGAACTCGGTGTATCTGTCCGTCACCGCCTCGGAAACGGCCAACCAGCTGGCCCTGGCGGAGAAGGTCAGGAAGGTGATAGCCGGAGCGGAGGCCGTGATGCCGGCCGGGTACGAAATCCATACGGGCTATGATGCCACGGAATACATCTCGAAGGAGCTGGACACGATTTATTTCCGTACGGGAATCACCGTGCTGATCCTGCTGCTGTTCGTGGCGGTGATTACGCGCAACCTGCGGTATCTCTTCCTGATAGTGGCCGGGCTGGCGGTGAACATTGCCGTGGCCGTCATCCTGTATTATGCGCTGGGGCTGGAAATCCAGCTTTATTCGCTGGCGGGCATCACCATCTCGCTGAACCTGGTGATAGACAACATCATCGTCATGACCGACCATATCCTGAGAAGGCGCAACCTGAAGGCGTTCATGTCGGTGCTGGCGGCCACGCTGACCACCATCGGGGCGCTGGTCATCATCTTCTTCCTCGACGAGAAGATACGCCTGAACCTGCAGGACTTTGCGGCGGTGGTGATTGTCAACCTGGGCATCTCGCTGCTGGTGGCCCTGTTCTTCGTGCCTCCGATGATAGAGAAAACCGGTCTGCAAAGGGGAAAGCCGGCGCATCCGCGGCTGTGGGTGAAGCGGGGGGCCGTGCATTTCACCCGCTTTTACCGGGGGATGGTCGTGCTGCTGAGCCGCTATCGGGCGGTCGCCTTCCTTCTGCTGGTGCTCGGCTTCGGACTTCCGGTGTTCATGCTCCCGGAGAAGATAGAGGACGCGGAGCAGAAGGGGGCATGGGCGGAATGGTATAATAAGATTTTCGACAATACGACCTGCCGGGAAGACATCAAGCCTGTAGTGGACAAGGTGCTGGGCGGTTCTCTCCGTCTCTTTGCCGAGAAGGTGTACGACGGCAGCTACTTCAACCGTGACGAGAGCGAGGTGGTGCTGTATATCAACGCCACCCTGCCCAACGGCAGTACGCTGGAGCAGATGAACGTGCTGATCAAGAAGATGGAGACCTACCTGAGCGGGTTCAAGGAGATACGCCAGTTCCAGACATCGGTGTACAATGCGCGCCGGGCGAGCATCCAGGTGTTCTTCAGGAAGGAGTACGGCCATACGGGCTTTCCCTACGTGCTGAAGTCGGACGTGGTGAGCAAGTCGCTGACCCTGGGCGGGGGAAGCTGGAGCGTGTACGGGCTGCAGGACCAGGGCTTCAGCAACGACGTGCGGGAGAGTGCCGGCAGCTTCCGCGTGAAGATGTACGGCTACAACTACGACGAGCTGGGCCGCTGGGCGGAGGAGATGAAGAAGCTGCTGCTTTCCCACCGCCGCATCAAGGAGGTGACCGTCAGTTCGGAGTTCTCGTGGTGGAAGGACGACTATACGGAGTTCTATCTGGAGTTTGACAAGCGCAGGATGGCGGAGGAGAACCTGACGGCCTACGACCTGTTTGCGGTGCTGCGTCCGGTATTCATGCGCGACCAGCTGGCGGGCAGCATCCTTTACGACAACGGCGTGGAGTATCTGCGGCTGTCGTCCGCCCAGAGCCGGGACTATGATGTATGGGCTTTCATGTCGGTGCCGTTCCTGGTGAAGGGCAAGCAGTACAAGCTCTCCGACCTGGCCGTGCTGGCGAAGGGGCAGGCCCCGAAACAGGTGGCCAAGGAGAACCAGCAGTACAGGCTCTGCCTGCAATATGAGTACATCGGCTCGTCGGAACAGGGCAAGAAACTGCTGGAGAAGGACATCGAGACCCTCCGGAAACGCCTTCCGATGGGGTATACCGTGGAGAGTGACAGTGCCTACTGGAGCTGGGGGAAGGAAGACCACAGCCAGTATTTCCTGCTGCTGATTGTCATTTCCATCATCTTCTTCATTTCGGCCATCCTCTTCAACTCGCTGAGCCAGCCGCTGGCCATCATCTTCGTGATTCCGGTGTCGTATATCGGGGTGTTCCTCACGTTCTATCTGTTCGGCCTGAACTTCGACCAGGGAGGTTTCGCTTCCTTCGTGCTGTTGTGCGGCATTACGGTGAACGCAAGCATCTACATCCTGAACGAGTATAATGCCATCCGCAGGAATTTCCCGGGACTGTCACCGCTGAGGGCCTATACCAAGGCCTGGAACGTGAAGGTCATTCCCATCTTCCTGACGGTGATGTCGACCATCCTCGGATTCGTGCCGTTCATGATAGGCGAGAAGACACCGTTCTGGTTCCCGCTGGCCGCCGGAACCATCGGCGGACTGGTGATGTCGGTTATCGGTATCTTTATCTATCTGCCGGTATTGAGTGTGTCGGGTACGATTCGGAAAACCATACGGCGAAAAAGGAAATGACCGATGGTCATAAAAAGATAAAAGGCTGTCTTCACCCGAAGACAGCCTTTCTTTGTGATGTATGGAAGACTAATACCTTAGTTATTTCAGCAGTTTCTGAGCCTGTTTCAACATCTTTTCAGCTTGTTTTACGGCTTCTTTCAGTTCCTTGCTTTCAGCACCATTGGCTTTTTTCTGAGTCTTTTCCAATTGTGCGGAAAGCTGCTGGATGTGTGATTCTACTTCTTCTTTTTTCACATCGGCTTTCTTTGATTTAGCTAACCATTCTTTCATGCCCTGGGCTTTGAGGGAAAGAGTAGCAGTTTCAGCAGTCAATTCAGTAGCTGCTTCTTCTTCCGGAGTGGCAAATGCATGGTGGAATCCTTTCACATCGTTCCAGTGTCCGCGAGTAAAGTCAGGGAATGCGACAGCTGCGCAACCGTTATCCATAGAGATGGCTCCCAGTTCTGCCAATGAGCACCATTCAGCCAAGTCATATACATCCATATCCAATGGCAGTCCATTCTGCAGACAGTATACCAGACGGCTGTCCATGATGAAGTCCATACCACCGTGTCCACCTACTTCCTTGGCCATTTCACCGTATTTCTTCAAAATCGGGTGCTGGTATTTTTCAACCAATGCCTGCATTTCTTTTTCAGGAAGGAAAGAATGAGAACTCAGATTGTCTACCTTTGGCTGTACGCCAGAAGCTTTCATCTGGGCTGCATCTACAGCATAGCCTTCAATCGGATACTTGTTGGCGAAGCCTTTTGTTCCGGTCAGCTGGTACAAGCGGTTATAAGGTTGCGGATTCATGACATCGTGCTGGATTTCGATGACTTTTCCGTTAGCAGTGCGGATAAGGGTAGTAGTATGGTCGCCGTTGCGGAATTCTTCGCAAGGTTCACCGGTTGCTTTTTCTACCAAAGCTTTACCGTGTACGGATTTTGTATCCATGGCTACTAAGGTAGTCATACGGTCGCCACGGTGAATATCGAGTGCTTGAGCCACAGGGCCAAGTCCGTGAGTGGCATATACATCGCCGCGGTTTTCCTTGTTGTAACGCAGACGCCATCCCAGTTTATCTTCTTTTCCATTTTTCCAGTAATAAGGCCAGAAATCATCCAAATTGTGGATGTAAGCTCCTTGTGCACGGATGACTTCACCGAACACACCCTGCTGTGCCATGTTCAGCGTATTCATTTCGAACCAGTCGTAGCAGCAGTTTTCCAGAATCATGCAGTGCTTGCGGTTCTTTTCTGACAAGTTGATGAGTTCCCAGCACTGTTCCAAGTTCATGGCAGACGGTACCTCAATGGCCACATTCTTACCATGTTCCATGGCATATTTGGCAATAGGGAAGTGGTGGTCCCAGTCGGCTGCGATGTACACCAAGTCGATGTCATCGCGTTCGCAGAGCGCTTTGTAGCCTTCTGCACCAGAGTAGATGGCTGCTTCGGGCAGACAAGCCTTTTGTAAATAGCCCTGACATCTTTCAGCCCGGTCTTTTTCGTAATCACACAAAGCTACGATTTTGGTACCGGCAATGTGGGTGAAGCGTTCTACGGCTCCTGGACCACGCATACCCAGTCCCACGAAACCTACGCGGACTACATTCATTTTCGGGACAGTCAGTCCGAGCACACATTCTTGTCCGGCCGGACGTTCAGGGGATTTAATGACGATGGTACCTTTGTTCCATTCCCATTGAGTGGAAGGAGAAAGGCTCTGTGCAAGCATTTGAGCCGGTGTACAGGTTAAAGTTAATACGGTGCAAGCACCTAAAATCATTTTTCCAAAATGTTTCATAGCTTTAGTTGTTTTGAAATTGAGTTTTACTGTGGGCAAAGATATAAAAAAACATTATTACGCAAAAGTTTTTTCTATAAAACGTGCATATATTAAAAAAGAATAGTAATTAATGCTGTTAAAAGGAATAAAATAAATTATATCAGAAGTATTTTGTAAATAAAGAGGAAGATTAGACATACCTTATTAATATATTACCAATTATATATAGATTGTAGGAACTACGTGTTTATCTGAGACTTAAATGATAAAATTATTGGGGATAGAAGACCGGGATTGAATGATAAACTGATAAGAAAAACGTGTTGTTTCTTACGAATGATAATTTATTTGAAAAAAAAGTGTCATTTTATTTGCATGTTACAAAAAAGCCTTTACCTTTGCAGCTGTAAACTAAAAACAGAATAATAAATATGATTACATTGCACACATTGGTAAACTTGGCAGTCCTGCATATTATTCGCGTCGTGGTCGTGGCACCAAGAGGTGAGAAAGGTTCGTGCATGTAATTATATGAAAATGATATTGTAGAAAGCCTTTCTCACCAAGCGTTGAGAGAGGCTTTTTAATTGAAAAGAAAGACGAAAATGAAACATCAGTTACGTAGTTCGATGAGTACCGAAGGCCGCCGTATGGCAGGTGCCAGAGCACTGTGGGTGGCCAATGGAATGAAAAAGGAGATGATGGGGAAACCAATCATTGCAATAGTGAACTCTTTTACGCAGTTTGTACCCGGTCATACACACTTGCATGAGATTGGTCAGCAGGTGAAGGCAGAGATTGAAAAACTGGGATGCTTTGCGGCTGAGTTCAACACCATTGCCATCGACGACGGAATCGCGATGGGGCATGACGGGATGCTGTATTCTTTGCCTTCGCGCGACATCATCGCCGATAGCATAGAATATATGGTGAATGCACATAAGGCAGATGCCATGGTGTGTATTTCCAATTGTGATAAGATTACGCCGGGAATGTTGATGGCTTCCATGCGATTGAATATCCCTACGGTGTTCGTATCAGGTGGACCAATGGAGGCCGGAGAGTGGGGCGGACAGCATCTGGATTTGATTGATGCGATGATCAAGTCGGCTGATACTACCGTGAGTGATGAAGATGTGGAAGAAATTGAACGTCATGCGTGTCCGGGTTGCGGCAGCTGCTCAGGTATGTTTACCGCAAACTCGATGAACTGCTTGAATGAAGCTATCGGACTGGCTTTACCGGGTAACGGTACGATTCTGGCCACTCACGCCAATCGCAAGCAGTTGTTCAAGGATGCAGCGGCACTGATTGTAAAGAACGCTTATAAATATTATGAAGAGGGAGACGACAGTGTGTTGCCGCGCAGTATTGCTACTCGTGAGGCGTTCCTGAATGCCATGACCCTTGACATAGCCATGGGTGGTTCTACCAATACGGTGCTTCACTTGTTGGCGGTGGCTCACGAAGCGGAAGTGGATTTTAAAATGGACGATATTGACATGCTGTCACGTCGTGTGCCTTGTCTTTGTAAGGTCGCTCCCAATACACAGAAATATCACATTCAGGATGTGAATCGCGCAGGAGGTATCCTGAATATTTTGGGTGAGCTGGCCAAAGGGGGACTGTTGGATACTACGGTACACCGGGTGGACGGTACTACACTGGCAGAAGCCATTGCCAAATACAATATCTGTCGTCCGGAGGTAGATGCGGATGCACAGCGCATTTATTCGAGTGCGCCGGGCGGTAAATTCTGTATCCAGTTGGGAGCACAGAATTCGACCTATAAGGAACTGGATACTGACCGTACCAATGGATGCATCCGTGACTTGCAGCACGCGTACAGCAAGGATGGCGGATTGGCTGTATTGAAAGGGAACATCGCTCAAGATGGTTGCGTGGTAAAGACTGCCGGAGTAGATGAGAGTATCTGGAAGTTCTCAGGTCCGGCCAAGGTGTTCGATTCGCAGGAAGCTGCTTGTGAAGGTATCTTGGGTGGAAAAGTGGTAAGCGGTGATGTGGTAGTCATTACCCATGAGGGACCGAAGGGAGGTCCGGGCATGCAGGAAATGCTGTATCCAACCTCTTACATCAAATCCAAGCATTTGGGTAAAGAGTGTGCCCTGATTACCGACGGCCGTTTCAGTGGAGGAACTTCCGGTTTGAGTATCGGACATATTTCTCCAGAAGCCGCAGCCGGAGGTAACATCGGTAAGATTGTAGATGGTGATATCATTGAAATAGACATTCCCAACCGTTCCATCAATGTGAAACTGTCTGACGAGGAACTGGCCCAGCGCCCGATGACGCCGGTAACCCGCGACCGTAAGGTCTCAAAAGCATTGAAGGCATACGCCAGCATGGTGAGTTCGGCAGATAAAGGTGGAGTGAGAATTGTAGAATAAGGAGAAGCTTATGAGTAAAGAAAAGATATCAGGTTCAGAAGCATTGATGCGCTCATTGGAGCATGAAGGGGTAAAGACTCTTTTCGGCTATCCAGGAGGAGCTATTATGCCGGTGTTCGATGCGTTGTATGACCATCGGGACAGATTGAACCATATTTTGGTTCGTCATGAACAAGGAGCAGCACATGCCGCTCAGGGTTTTGCCCGTGTATCGGGAGAAGTGGGAGTTTGTTTGGTAACAAGTGGACCGGGAGCGACCAATACGATTACCGGCATCGCTGATGCCATGATTGACAGTACACCGATTGTGGTGATTGCCGGTCAGGTTGGGGCTTCCCTGTTGGGTACGGATGCATTCCAGGAAGTTGATTTGGTGGGTATTACGCAGCCAATTTCCAAATGGAGTTATCAGATACGCCGTGCGGAGGATGTGGCTTGGGCGGTTGCCCGGGCATTTTATATCGCACGGAGCGGTCGGCCGGGACCGGTGGTGCTGGACTTTGCCAAGAATGCACAGGTAGAAATGACGGACTATGAACCAGTGACCTTAGATTTTATCCGCAGTTATGACCCGGATCCGGAAACAGATTCAAAATCAGTAGCTGAGGCGGTGGCTTTGATTAATGGGGCCAAGCGTCCGTTGGTACTTGTAGGACAGGGCGTAGAGTTGGGAAATGCCCAGCAGGAATTGAAGGAATTCGTGGAAAAGGCGGATATTCCTTGTGGATGTACGTTGTTGGGCTTGTCAGCATTGCCAAGCAATCACCGTTTGAACAAAGGTATGCTGGGAATGCATGGAAACCTGGGGCCGAATGTGAAGACCAACGAATGTGACGTGTTGATTGCAGTGGGTATGCGATTTGATGACCGTGTGACCGGGAAATTGGATACGTATGCTAAACAGGCCAAGATAATTCATTTGGATGTAGATCCGTCGGAAATCGGAAAGAACGTGCCGGTGGATGTGCCGATTTTAGGTAACTGTAAACGGACGCTTTCGCTACTTACCGAACTGATTCAGCCGCAGAAGCACGAAGAATGGATTGCCAGCTTCAAACCGTATGAAGAAAAAGAATATATACAAGTAATCGAGAAGGAAGTGTTCCCGAAGGAAGGGCCTATCAATATGGGTGAGGTGGTGAATGCGGTCAGTGAGGCCACTCACAACGAAGCCATTCTGGTGACCGATGTCGGTCAGAATCAGATGATGGCTTGCCGTTATTTCAAGTTTTCTAAACCCCGTAGCATTGTCACTTCCGGTGGTATGGGAACCATGGGATTCTGTCTGCCGGCGGCCATTGGAGCCACATTTGGCTGTCCCGACCGTACAGTATGTGCTTTTATGGGAGATGGAGGCTTGCAGATGACCATGCAGGAACTGGGTACGATTATGGAGCAGAAATCGCCGGTCAAGATTATCTTGTTGAACAATAATTATTTGGGTAATGTGCGCCAGTGGCAGGCCATGTTCTTCAACCGCCGCTATTCTTTCACGCCGATGATGAATCCTGATTACATGCAGATTGCATCGGCTTATGGAATAGCCTCACGCAGGGTGATGGGACGCGATGAACTGAACGACGGCATTCAGGAAATGCTGTCGACCGACGGTCCTTTCCTGTTGGAGGTGTGCGTAATAGAAGAAGGAAATGTGTTGCCGATGACACCTCCGGGAAGTTCGGTCAACTATATGTTAATGGAATGTTGAGAGGAGAAGGAGGAAGAATATGGATAATAAAACATTATATACAATCATTGTTCATTCAGAAAATATTGCCGGTATATTGAACCAGATTACCGCGGTGTTTACCCGTCGCCAGATCAACATCGAGAGTCTGAACGTGTCGGCTTCTTCCATCAAGGGAGTACATAAATATACCATCACTTGCTGGACTACTCCGGATGTGATTGGCAAAGTGGTGACGCAGATAGAAAAGAAAATGGATGTGATTCAGGCGCATTATTTCACGGACAAGGAAATCTTCCAGCGTGAAGTGGCTATGTATAAGGTATCCACTCCTGAATTCCAGTCGAATCCGGAAGCTTCCAAGGTAATTCGCCGTTACAGTGCGCATATTGTGGAAGTCAATCCGACTTTCTCTATCGTGGAGATGGTGGGAATGAGTACGGACATCACTTCGCTTTATCAGGAACTGAAACAGCTGAATTGTGTGCTTCAGTTTGTACGTTCCGGACGTATTGCTGTTTCAACCAGCTGTTTCGAACGGGTAAACGAATATCTGGCACATCGTGAAGAAAGATATCGGAACCAAAAGAATTGAATCTATGACAGAAGAAAGTAAAGTTGGTACTTATCGGTTTGTGGCCGAACCGTTTCATGTGGATTTCATGGAACGGCTGACGATGGGCGTGTTGGGCAATCACTTGCTGAACTGCGCCGGGTTTCATGCGGCTGACAGAGGATTCGGCATTGCCACGCTGAATGAGAATCATTACACGTGGGTGCTGTCCCGTCTGGCGATTGAGCTGGAAGACATGCCGCGTGCGTACGAAGACTTTACAATCCAGACATGGGTGGAGAATGTGTACCGTCTTTTTACAGACCGTAACTTTGCTATTCTGGACAAGGACGGAAAGCCTATCGGATATGCCCGTTCCATTTGGGCGATGATCAGCATGGAAACCCGCAAACCGGCCGATTTGCTGACGTTGCACGGTGGTTCGATTGTGGATTATGTATGCCAGAAGGACTGCCCGATTGACAAGCCGGGACGCATCAAGGTGACGCATCCGCAGGCGATGGGAGAGTATCGGGTGAAGTACAGTGACATCGACCTGAACGGACATGTGAACAGCATCAAATACATTGAACATATTCTGGATTTGTTTCCCATGGAAATGTTCCGTCAGAAACAAATTCGACGGTTTGAGATGGCTTATGTGGCGGAAAGCTATTACGGTGACACCTTGAGCTTCTTTCAGGAGCAGACCGGAGAAAATGAATATGATGTGGAAGTAAAGAAGAACGATGCGGAAGTAGTCGTTCGAAGTAAAGTGATTTTTAGAGATTAAATTAGTATATCAACTTGCAGCCGGAAGGTTGCGTAAAAAGATTGTAAAAAATTATGGCACAGATGAATTTTGGCGGTGTGATTGAAAATGTAATCACCCGCGAAGAATTTCCATTGGAAAAAGCACGTGAAGTATTGAAAGATGAAACCATTGCTGTAATCGGTTACGGTGTACAGGGACCGGGACAGTCATTGAACTTGCGCGATAACGGTTTTAACGTCATTGTCGGACAGCGTCAGGGTAAGACTTTTGAAAAAGCTGTAGCCGACGGATGGGTACCAGGAGAAACCTTGTTCAGCATTGAAGAAGCCTGCAAGAGAGCGACGATTATCATGTGTTTGTTGTCGGATGCAGCAGTCATCTCTGTATGGCCTACTATCAAACCTTGCCTGACTGCAGGGAAAGCATTGTATTTCTCTCATGGTTTTGCCATCACTTGGAATGACCGTACTGGCGTAGTTCCTCCTAAAGACATTGATGTCATCATGGTGGCTCCGAAAGGTTCAGGTACTTCTTTGCGTACCATGTTCCTGGAAGGACGTGGCTTGAACTCTTCTTATGCTATCTACCAGGATGCTACTGGTAAGGCATACGACCGTACCATTGCATTGGGTATCGGTATCGGTTCAGGTTACCTGTTCGAAACTACATTCCAGCGTGAAGCTACTTCCGACCTGACCGGTGAACGTGGTTCTTTGATGGGAGCTATCCAGGGATTGTTGCTGGCACAGTATGAAGTGCTGCGTGAAAACGGACATACTCCGTCGGAAGCATTCAACGAAACCGTAGAAGAGCTGACTCAGTCACTGATGCCGTTGTTTGCCAAGAACGGTATGGACTGGATGTATGCAAACTGCTCTACTACCGCACAGCGTGGTGCCCTCGACTGGATGGGCCCGTTCCACGATGCTATCAAACCGGTAATGCAGAAATTGTATCAGAGTGTAAAATGCGGTCATGAAGCTCAGATTTCTATCGACAGCAACTCTCAGCCGGATTATCGTGAAAAACTGAATGCAGAATTGAAAGCTTTGCGTGAAAGCGAAATGTGGCAGACTGCTGTGACTGTACGTAAACTTCGTCCGGAAAACAACTGATTATTGTCTGTAAAGAGAATGGGAAGCCGTTCGGTGTCGGAAGACGCCGGACGGCTTTTTTCGTGGGGTAAGGATGAAAAGAATCTGTGAGATTTTGTTACCTTTGTGCCGGTTCTATAGAATGGATATGAAAAAAATTGCTATTTTTCTGCTGGGCTGTCTTTGCGTGGCAGGGACTACGTTTGGACAAAGTCTGGAGCAGACCACGGAGCAGCGTCTGAAGGATTTTTTTGCCAATTATGAAACTTCGTATGCGCATATCGGCAAGTGTAAGCTGGAACGTTTTGAGCTGGAACATGATAAAAAAGTATTGCGCGTATATGCCAATCCCACTTTTGGTTACCAACCGTTTACGGAGGAAAATGTGTCGGCCATTTACCGGCTGCTGAAACAGTCGCTTCCGGGGCCGGTGAATTATTATACCTTGCAGGTGTATGCGGACGGAAAACCGATTGAGGAACTGGTGCCCAATGCGTTCCGGAAGAAACAGGACAAGACCCGTTTGTACGGTAAACTGGAAGCGAAGGGAAACCCGTGGGTGACCAATGTATCGCGTCCGTTTGATATCAGCCGGGGACTGGAGGGGCGGCATGTGGCCGTGTGGCAGAGTCATGGAAAAGTGTACCGGAACGACCGGAATGAATGGCGCTGGCAGCGACCTCGCTTGTTCTGTACCACGGAAGATTTGTTTACCCAGTCGTTCGTGGTGCCATATCTGATTCCGATGCTGGAAAATGCAGGAGCCGTGGTCTTCACTCCGCGTGAACGCGACTGGCAGCGCCACGAGGTGATTGTGGACAATAACACTTGTACACCGGGCAGTCATTATCTGGAAGTGGAATACAAGAAATATACGTGGAAGGATATCGGTCGACCGGGATTTGCCCAAAAGTATCAGCGGTATCCGGATAACTACAATCCTTTCAAAGATGGTACGGCGAGGTACATTGCGACCCAGGGCCAGCCGGAGAAGGCCTTTGCCGAATGGATTCCCAATATCCCGGAAAAAGGAAAATATGCGGTGTACGTCAGTTATCAGACACTGCCGGAAAGTGTGTCGGATGCCAAATACTTGGTCTTCCACAACGGAGGAGTGACTGAGTTCAAGGTGAACCAGCAGATGGGAGGAGGTACCTGGGTGTATCTGGGTACTTTTGAATTCGACAAGGGACGGAACGATTACGGTATGGTGGTGCTGAGCAATGAGAGTTCCCAAAAGGGAGTGGTCTGTGCCGACGCAGTCCGTTTTGGAGGCGGCATGGGAAACATTGTCCGTGGCGGACAGGTGAGCGGAGTGCCCCGTTACCTGGAAGGGGCGCGTTATTGGGCACAATGGGCCGGCATGCCTTATCCGGTGTACAGCAAGAGCCAGGGAGAAAATGATTATAACGATGACATCAATGTCCGTTCGCTGATGGTGAATTACTTGAGTGGCGGGTCGGTGTACAACCCTTCGGAAGAGGGACTGAAGGTGCCATTTGAAATGACGCTGGGCCTGCACAGCGATGCGGGCTTCAAAACGGATGATGAACTGGTGGGTTCGTTGGGCATCTATACGACCGACTTCAACGACGGGAAACTGAACTGTGGCATCTCCCGCTATGCTTCGCGCGACTTGACGGACATGGTGCTGACGGGATTGCAGCGTGACATCTCTTCCCGTTTTGGAGTGCAGTGGGCCCGGCGGAGCATGTGGAACCGGAACTACAGCGAGACCCGTCTGCCGGCAGTACCTTCCATGATTCTGGAATTGCTCTCCCACCAGAACTTTGCCGATATGAAATGGGGGCATAATCCCGATTTCAAGTTTACCGTAGGACGCTCGGTTTATAAATCCATCTTGAAATACCTTTCCACCATGCACGGCACCGACTATGTGGTGCAGCCGCTTCCAGTGAACCATTTCGCCATCCGGGAAGGAAAAAAGAAGAATACCTTTACCCTGAATTGGAATCCGGTGGAGGATGTGATGGAACCTACGGCCAAACCGCAGGGATACATCGTCTATACCCGTATCGGTTACGGCGGATTTGACAACGGAGTATATGTACGCAAACCGGAATACACGATGAAAGTGGAGCCGGGACTGGTGTATAGTTTTAAAGTGACTGCCGTCAACAGGGGAGGAGAGAGTTTCCCTTCGGAAATCCTATCGGCCTATAAGGCTAAACGAAGCAAAGGCACGTTGCTGATTGTGAACGGGTTCGATGCCACCTCAGGTCCGGAGGAAGTCAATTCTGCCTTGCTGCAGGGGTTTGACCTGAAGTCGGACCCGGGCATTCCTTACGGGCAGACTCCTGCTTATTGCGGTTACCAGCAAGGATTCAATCGGGATAAAGCCGGACTGGAGACTGGCGACGGGCTTGGGGTCAGCGACAATGCTTTGGAAGGAAAGCTGATAGCCGGAAATACATACGATTATGTGTTTGTGCATGGCAAGGCCATTCAACGGGCTGGACGTTATTCGTTCGTGTCCTGTAGTGACGAAACCTTGGAGAGCGGAAGTACAGACCTGAGTCGGTATGACCTGGTGGATTTGATTTGTGGAGCCGATGCCAAATCCTTCTCTTCGGCCATGCAGGAAGCTCTTACTCGTTACTGTCGTCAGGGCGGACGTTTGCTGGTGAGCGGTTCTGCGTGGGGAGCAAACTTGCAAAAGGGAGATTTTGGGAAGAATGTGCTGAAGTGTGTATATGGCGGCCGTTTCAGTAATCAGACTTCAGCCTCCTTGCAGGGAGCCGGGGTACAGTTCCAGATTGAAGGAGGAGCCAATGAAACAGTTTACGCCGTTCCCTCCATGGAATGTGTGATGCCTGCTTCCGGAGCCTACTCTTCTTTCGTATACACCCAAGGGAATTATGGCGTAGGAACCGTATATCGTGGAGAGGATTACCGAACGTTTGTCTTGGGATTTCCGCTGGAATGCGTGGAAAATGCCGAAGTTCGTAATCACTTGATGCAGACAGCCGTGAAGACCTTGCTGTCGAAGAAAAGACGTTGAGATAGAATAAGAATAGAAATAAATAACCATCAAATACAGTGTCAATATGGAAAAAGATTTTTTGAAGGTCATTGAAACGCGGCGCAGTTGCCGTAAGTATAAACCGGAACAGATTACGGATGAAGAGCTGAAGGCTGTGCTCGAAGCAGGTACCTATGCACCGACTTCGCGCGGCATGCAGTCGCCCTACATTGTGGCCGTACAGAAGAAAGAAGTACTGGCCCAACTGGCTAAGATGAATGCCGAAATCATGGGAGTTACCTCAAATCCTTATTACGATGCGCCCACCTACGTGTTGGTTTTTGCGCCTTCACTGGCCAACAATCCGGTACAGGACGGAAGTTGCGTGCTGGAAAACATGATGCTGGCAGCGCATGCACTGGGATTGGGCAGTTGCTGGATTCACCGGGAACGCGAGATGTTTGCTACGGAAGAAGGCAAGCAGCTGATGGAAGAGTGGGGACTTCCCGAAGGACTGATGGGTATCGGAGCCCTTTCCTTGGGCTATCCGGAGGGAGAAGCAGCTCCGGCAAAACCGCGTAAACCGGACTATTTCCGGGTGATAAAATAAGGTAAAAAAAACGCAAGGACGTTTCAACCAAAATGTCCTTGCGTTTTACTTTAAACGCACTTGCGTTTTACTTAAAGCGTCGAAGCGTTTTGTCTGTTGCTTTTATGGACTTTTAAATTATTGATTGCTAATGTTTTATGATTTTTTTTAAGGAAGATATATAATTAAAACTGGTATGCATAAATGATTGGGGAATTTCATTCACGCATACCAGCTTTTTTTAGGATATCTTCTGAATATTCTTGCTTGAAAATAGACTAGAATTCATAGCTAGTCTTCTTATAAGTTTGTCCATCTATGATTACTCCTTGTGTTCCGTTGGAGAATACTACTGTCGGAGTGTCCAGTTTGGTTTGTACTACACCATCCATGTCTACCACTTCATCAAAGAACAAATACCACCCCATTTGTTTTCCTTTATAATATAACTCACTGGTAAATGAGCGTCCCGTCATAGTATTGGTAGTTTGCGAAACCATAGCATACACAACATTTTTTTCCTGCTTTTGGTAGAAGCCATAGGAGGTAATTCTTTCACCATCGGTCATATTTTCTCGTCTTTGATAAACAAACCGTAGATTGTCGTTGGGCTCTACCAGTCCTTTATCCGTTCTGGCAATTTGATTTCCGGCAGAAACACGTCCCACTGTGGTCGAAATATAGGCGGTGTTCCCGGTTTTTACATCTTTGACTTCGTACCAAGAACCTTGTTGGGCCACAAATTCATACATTGCTCCATTGGAAGCTTTTTCTACAACTGTTGATGAAGTTTGTGGGGCTTGACGAACATTTACATTTTGTTTGGTAACAATCACTACTTTTTCGGGTATTTTATACTCTTGTGCGTTGAGTGAAAAGAAAACCCCTGAACAGGCTGTAAGCATGAAAGATAAAAATACTTTTTTCATAGATTTTTTTGTTTGATAGTTAAATTTGTTTTATCCCCTTTTATGGTCAGTTTCAATGGACTGACATCGTATGGCAAATATACTGTTTTTTTATAATATTGATTTAAGAATGTCTGTTTTTATGAAGGAGAAAGTTTGGGATAAATATTCAAGGCTTTGTGTTTTCACGCTACATGGGGAGATAGAAATTATGGCTTATGAAATAAGATAAATTTACTTCATAAGCCATAGTGTAGTTATAGGAAATTATATAATTGTTAAGATTGTGTTATCTTATCGGCACAATTTCAAAGATTTCCGCTTTTCCTTCCAGACGAATCTGACTGACATTTTTGTCGGCCAATTCGATTCTCGCGTAAGGAGTTTCAATCATGGTTTCAGACAGAACCTTGCCTTTCTTGTCCACTTGCACGCATTTTATCGGGGCGGACAACCGATTCATCAGCAAGGTGTAGGCCTTGACATCCTTGTCTACTCCGAAAGCAATCGCTTTTGTGCTTTGGTAAGAAGTGGACAGATTGTTGTCGAAAGCATAGACTGCTTTGCTCAATGTATCTGCCTCAAGCGTAAAACCGAGGTTGTCCGGGCGGAGCGGGTTTACGTCGAACGAGCGGACAGAAGCATAGTTGGTGCGTTTGGAATCCAGTCGTTTCAGGCGGACGTAGCGTGCTTTTTCCGGAGCCCCCTGCCAGTGGATGATGTATTGCTGGTTCAGTTCGCCGGTGAGTGCTTTCCAGTTTTGTCCATCGGCAGAACATTCCACTACGGTATGGTCGAAATAGTCCACATCGTCTTTGGAATTTCTTCCCTGAAGGATGGAGATTTCCGTCACATCACGTACGTCGCGCAGGTCTACCCCAATCCAGTCGTTCGGTTTCTGGGCGATTCCGGAAGTATAGAAAGTTGTAGAATCATTGTCGAACATCAGTTTGGTCTGTACGGTATGCGCACTGCTGAAAGAGCCGATACCTTTATAATCGGTCGGTACTTTTCCCGACAGTTTCTTCAGATATCCGTGCGCCATGTCGTCCATCGCATGCTCATAGAACGGCTGAAGTTTCAGTGTGCCCGACTTGTGTGCTTCGTAGTTTTTCCGGTCTTCCGGTGTCATGATGTTTTGTACGTATTTCGTCCAGAAAAGCGCATCGTCCTGACCGGAACGGTAAATACGGGCCAGCTCGATGGCCTGTTTGCCACGTGTGCCCAGTTTGCCGAACTCTGTCAGCCAAGGACGGAGCTCGTTGAGCAAAGCCTTGTTTTTGCAACCGTTTTCCATGCGTGCAGGAACGCTTTCTACTTTCTTGAATTCTTCTTCCAGGGCGTTGGCTGCCGCATCGTTCCAGTCGGCAATACGGAAAGTCCGGGTTTCCCACGATTCATCCCGCCGGTATCCGTTTTCAGTATCACTGGAATGAATGGCAAAAGTGCGGTAAGCTTCTGTAGCATCGGGTACCAGTTCAGCCAGTCCCCGTTCCCAGTTGTCAATGGCATTGTAGTCGGCGATGTTCCAAGCATAGTCGGCCACTCCATACAGGGCCAGTTTGGAGGCTTCACCGTGTTCCATCGGATTGCTGATTACGCCGCAAGTCTCCTGGGCCGTCAGGCTGGTATCCAGTCCGTAGACCGGTCCCTGGAGTAGGAAATTACGGATATAGTCAGTCACCGGGTAGTTCCACCAATAGTAAGCCGGACGCTTGATGCGGGAATTGATGAAGTCGAGGGTTTCAGGGGTCAGGTCACTGCACACTACGTCGCCTGTCCAGAAAACCTTTATTTCAGGATTCAGTGTTTTTCCGTAGATGGCCAGGCTTCCTTTTTCGGTCGGGTTGGCCCAAAGTTTGGAGTAGTCGGTCGGGCAGACCGTCAGTGGAGACACATCTCCTTTTACTTTCACAAATTCCTCGGTCAGGCGGTTCAGCAGTTCCGTTTGCTTCAGCGGGTTGGTGCCTTCTCCCGAAATGTCATCGAAGAAAATGGCAAAATGCCGTACTCCCAAATCGTACATCCAGTTGAATTTCTGAAGCAGGTTATGATAGTCCTCTTCATTCCATTTGATATCCTGCCCCGGATGGATGGCCCACACGAAGTCCACATAATTCCGGTTGCTGGCATCCACCAGTTCCTTGATGTGTTGTGCCTCTTTTTCCGGATAGGGCAGACGCCAGTTCGGGCAGCTGTGATAGGGGTCGTCTTTAGGGCCGTATAAATAGGTATTCATCTTGAACTTGCCGTAGAAGTCAATCAGCGACAGGCGTACTTCGTGTGACCAGGGCGTGCCGTAGAAACCTTCCACCACTCCCCGGTTGGGCAGGTCCGGATAATCGTTGATTTCCATGCAGGGCAGTGTTCCGTTGGCTGAAACCGGGCTTTCTGCCAACTGTTTCAATGTCTGGATGCCGTAAAATACCCCTCGTTCATCGTATCCGGTAAGGATGATTTCCTTTGGACTGATAATGAGTGAATAAGCTCCGGAGACTTCTTTTACCTGAGCTTTTCGGGCTGTTTTCTGTCCGAAGTCGATGGTAAGTTTGATTCCTTTTTTATTTGCTGTCAGAAAATCAAGATAGGCTGCAAATTTCTGCTGCTTGTCTTTCAGTTTAATACCTTGTGAAATTGGGCAGATGCTGTTTTCGTTTACTTTTAACAGATGAGGTGTTGGATTGAGGATGAGGCCCTGGTGGTCTATCTTCTTTCCGGGAACAGCCTGTACATCCTGCTTTTCAGAACGTTGGGATGAAAGGTCAAAGTCTGTCTCTTGCGCCGACAGGTTTCCGTACATGAATGTACACAAGAGTCCGGCAGTCACACATTTTGCATAATGATTCATTTTCATAAAAGTTGATGTTTTTGGGTAAATACAAGGTGTTTGCTTGCTTAAAACTTTGATTCAAAGATACGATTTGTTTCTGAATCATGCAAATACTATATGTGGATTGTAACTTTTCTTTCTTTCAATGCTGTGTAAAGAAAGAACATTAAGTAAAACATTTA
>OHJS01000369.1_pt1 | contig 30824 bp, 25 predicted proteins | sample 1568661 | NCBI WGS metagenome assembly OHJS01 (sample SAMEA3879603, study PRJEB24766) | human gut metagenome | biome: human-associated habitat; feature: feces | place: USA | collected 1985/1987 | reverse complement strand
CTTTGAAAAGGTCGACCAAACTTTTATAATTGCTTGATAAAGCAATCAGCTAAACCATAATTTATAAAGCTAACCCAACATTTATAATAGAACCGTTTTAATATTGCATATGAAAAGCGCATAAATTTATATGAAATGTTTTTTGGAGGAATTGGTATGAGCATATTGGATCTTTTTATCCTTGCGGTGGGCTTATCAATGGATGCTTTTGCTGTGTCTGTATGTAAGGGCCTTTCGCTCGGTAAAATTAAGCCTAAACATATGTGCATTGCAGGTGCGTGGTTCGGTGGATTTCAGGCACTTATGCCGCTTATCGGTTATTTTTTAGGCAGCTTTTTTGCAGAGATGATTGAAAAGTACGACCATTGGGTTGCTTTTGTTCTCCTTGCGATTATCGGCGGAAATATGATAAAAGAGTCTTTTGACAAAGACGAAAAAGTCGATTCTTCAATGGATGTAAAATCAATGCTTTTGCTTGCGATTGCGACAAGTATTGACGCTTTGGCTGTCGGTGTAACTTTTGCTTTCTTGCAGGTTCAGATTGTTCCCGCCGTGTCGTTTATTGGTGTGATAACATTTATATTCTCTGCCGTAGGTGTAAAAATAGGCAGTTTATTTGGTACAAAGTATAAATCAAAGGCGGAATTGTTCGGCGGTATTGTGCTTGTGCTTATCGGTATAAAAATATTGCTCGAGGGCATTGGCGTATTAGGATAAAAATACAAAATTTTTTTAGAAAAAAGTCGTTTGTAATCGGTTATCGCCCTTTACTTTTGATATAAATTATAGTATAATTATCTGTAAAGCAAAGTTAGGCTTTGCTTGGTTACTTAATTAAAAAGGACAGGAGTGCAGAAAGCAATGATAAACGGTGCCGATATAATGGTAAAATGTCTGGAAGCCGAGGGTGTTTCAGTGGTTTTCGGATATCCGGGTGCGGCTATTTGCCCTTTTTACGATTCGCTTTATAATTCTTCAATCAAGCATGTGCTTGTCCGTCAGGAGCAGAATGCGGCTCATGCGGCAAGCGGTTATGCAAGATGCAGTGATATTCCCGGTGTATGTGTAGCAACTTCGGGACCGGGTGCAACAAACCTTATTACAGGTATTGCTACCGCTTATCAGGATTCTATTCCGATAATCGCAATTACAGGTCAGGTACGCAGTGATTTGCTTGGCAGAGATGTATTTCAGGAGGCTGACATTACAGGCGCTTGTGAGCCGTTTGTAAAGCACAGCTATCTTGTAAGCAAAACAGAAGATTTGCCACGAATTTTCAAAGAGGCTTTTCATATTGCAAAAACAGGCAGACCGGGACCTGTACTTATTGATATTCCTATTGATATTCAGCAGAATGAAATTGAAAAGTTTGAATATCCCGAAACTGTAAATATTATCGGCTACAAGCCGAATACCAAGGGACACATTTTTCAGATTAAGCGTGCGGTTGAGGCTATCAAAAACTGCAAGCGTCCGATTATTGTATCCGGCGGCGGTGTTTTAAGCTCGGGTGTTAAGCCTAAATTTCAGGCTTTTGCCGAGAAAACAGGTATTCCTGTAATTTCCACAATGATGGGAATAGGCGTTATGCCGTCAGAACACGAGCTTTACCTCGGTATGCTCGGTACTCACGGTAAGCCTGCTGCAAACAGAGCTTTGCACGAGGCTGATTTGGTTATTGTGTGCGGCGCAAGACTTGGCGACAGAGCCGTGGCGGCGCCCGACCAGATGAGTAAAAGAACAACTGTAATTCACATAGACATTGACCCGGCGGAAATCGGAAAAAATGTTAAGACAGCTATTCCGATTGTCGGCGATATGATGAATGTTATGGATATGCTCAATGAAAACATTGGCGACTACAAGGTTCAGAACCAGTGGAGTGAGGCTGTTAAAACTTGGAAAAAGGATTTATTCAGAGAACCTCCTAAGTTTGACGGTTATGTAGAACCGAGAACGCTTGTAGGTCATTTGAGCGCAATGTTCCGTTCAAAGGCAATTTTGGTTGCCGATGTAGGTCAAAATCAGATTTGGTGTGCAAACAACTTCCGTATTCGTGAGGGAAGATTCCTTACAACAGGCGGTATGGGTACAATGGGTTATTCGGTTCCTGCCGCAATAGGAGCAAAGTTTGCAAGACCGAACAGAGATGTGCTTGTTGTCTGCGGTGACGGCAGTTTTCAGATGCAGTTAAACGAGCTTGCAACTATTGCAGGTAATAACCTTAACATTAAAATTATAATTATGCGTAACTCAAGACTCGGTATGGTGCGTGAGCTTCAGGATAACCACTACGGTCACAGACACAGTGCAACTATTCTTGAAGGTGATCCCGATTTTCTTAAAATTGCGGAGGCTTACGGAATTGATCATGCAGAGGCAAACTCAAATGAGCAGGCAGAAGAAATCATTAAACATATTGTTGATTCCGACAAGCCGTTCATTCTTGTGTGCGATGTATATCCCGACACTCCGTCGATTTAATGAGGTGTTGTTATGCAATATACTTTATCAATACTTGTTGAAAACCAGGCGGGCGTTCTTTCTAAGATTTCGGGTTTGTTTTCAAGACGAGGCTTCAACATTGACTCACTTGCGGTTGGTGTGACTACCGACCCAAATGTATCGAGAATCACTATTGTTGCAAACGGTGACGAATATGTTGTTGAACAGCTTGAAAAACAGCTTAACAAACTTATTCCCGTAATCAAGGTTAAAAGACTTGCCGAAGGTGATTTTATCAGCCGTGAGCTGATACTTATAAAAGTTCATTGTCCTGCTGCAAAGCGTGGCGAAATTCTCACCACTGTTGAGCTTATGCAGGGTAAAATAGTTGATTTCTCTACTACAAGCGTTACCGTTGAGTATTGTGAATGTTCAAGCCGTGTTGACACTTTGGTAGAGTTATTAAAGCCTTATGGTATCCGTGAGATTGTAAGAACAGGTACAGTAGCTCTTGATAAGGGTGCTACTGCAGTGTCCGTGTAATCTTGCAGATTTACATAAATCTTTTTATATAAACCGCATAGCGGTAAGGAGGATTTTTAAAATGGAAAATATGACAGCAAAAATTTTCTATCAGTCAGATTGTAACCTTTCTTTGCTTGACGGCAAAACAATTGCAATCATTGGTTATGGTAGCCAGGGTCACGCTCATGCTCTTAACCTTAAGGATTCAGGCTGTGATGTAATCGTTGGCCTTTACGAGGGTAGTAAGTCTTGGGCGAAAGCAGAAGCACAGGGCTTTAAGGTATATACAGCTGCAGAGGCTGCTAAGCGTGCCGATATTATTATGATTCTTATTAACGATGAGAAGCAGGCAGCTATGTACAAGAAGGATATCGCTCCTAACCTTGAGGCAGGCAATATGCTTATGTTCGCTCACGGTTTTGCAATTCACTTTGGTCAGATCATTCCTCCGGCAGATGTTGATGTTACTATGATCGCTCCTAAGGGACCTGGTCATACAGTAAGAAGTGAGTATCAGGCTGGTAAGGGTGTACCTTGTCTTGTTGCTGTTGAGCAGGACGCAACAGGTAAGGCTAAGGATCTCGCACTTGCTTATGCACTCGGCATTGGCGGCGCAAGAGCCGGTGTTCTTGAAACAACATTCAGAACAGAAACAGAAACAGACCTCTTTGGTGAGCAGGCTGTTCTTTGCGGCGGTGTTTGCGCACTTATGCAGGCAGGTTTTGAAACACTTTGCGAGGCAGGTTATGACCCAAGAAACGCTTACTTTGAGTGTATCCACGAGATGAAGCTCATCGTTGACCTTATTTATCAGTCAGGCTTTGAGGGTATGAGATATTCTATCTCTAACACAGCTGAGTACGGCGACTACATCACAGGTCCAAAGATTGTTACTGAGGATACTAAGAAGGCTATGAAGAAGATCCTTTCTGACATTCAGGACGGTACATTCGCTAAGGACTTCCTCCTTGATATGTCTGACGCAGGTTCACAGGTACACTTCAAGGCTATGAGAAAGCTCCACGCTGAGCATCCTTCTGAGAAGGTTGGTAAGGAGATCAGAAAGCTCTACAGCTGGAACAACGATGACGAGAAGCTCATCAACAACTAATTTGCAGATAAATATTATTGCATAAAAAGAGAACGACTTGCAATGCAGGTCGTTCTTTTTGTCTTGTTGGCATTTTATCAATTTCCGCTGATCGCACCTTTGGAGTATGAATAAACCATATCCCCCTCAACTGTGACATCCACCTGGGTTACATCATATGCACTGCCGTCCTTATCCTTTTCAAAGTATATTGAAAAGTCAAGTCCGGATAAATCATAGGAGCTGGACTCTTTGTCATATGGCAGAGTTTCTACCCAAAGTCCATATGCGAAAAGCTCCGGCGTGATGTTATCTTCTTTGTCCATATCTGGCACATACGACATTGCAAGCTCTTTCGCAAGGTCGAGTGAGGTCACATTGTCAAAGTGAAGCTTCTTGCCGCTGGTGTTATACTTTGTTACAAGCGCCTGCGCCTTTTCAAAAATATACTGCGCCGTGGCTGACGGGTCAGCTTCCACAGTGCTGGTGCTTGAAAACGGAGCGGAACCATACACCGCCCAGCTTCCGTCATTGGCGTAGCTATACAGAGTAAATCTGTTTGTGAACATATCCACAGTGAAATAATCTGTCGCCATATTGAACTGTATGTCCGAATCGTTGACGATATTCAGGGTCAGGAGGTTCAGACTTTCGTTTGTGATATATCCATTTTGCGCATAGTCTGACTTTACATATTCTGTTGTATTGTTGCTGTTCATGATATCGTTGTAATAATTATAGTCAGCAGGGGAGTAGCTAAAAATGGCATTGTCTGGGTTTTTCATAGAGCTTTCGTCATAGATATCCAGCAGGTCATTTTTGAGGGTTTGAGCTATAATTTTGGCATTTTCAGTGAAGCTTTCGCCGCTTCCGTATTTGAGAGAAACGCTGTTATCGCTGTCTGAAATGGTTATCTTGCAGTTGTTATTCTCAATATGGGCTTCTATTCTGCAATTCACCGCCTTGTTAAAAGCGTCCTCATCAAGGGTTTTTATCTCCGACAGGATATCGATTACCAAAGAATTTGGCTCGTAGCTGTTATCATCTGTCAAAAAATCCACGCTTGGAAGTCCGCTGTCGGTTTTCTCCAGCAGGTCAACGTAATACCTTGTGCTGTGTTCCTTGCCCTCGATATTTTCGTCATAGTTGCCGCTGTAGACTATATCGCAGTATGCAGGGCTGTTTTGTATTATGTCGAGATTTCCTACCGTAGAATTTGCGCTTTCAAGCACTGTGTCTGCAAGCTTTATAAAGTCTGCTGAACACAACTGCAGTGTACCTGTATCGCCGGATACACTGCTGTTTGCAGGTGGAGCTGTGCCTGCGTTCGGCTCGTAGTCATGGATATTTCTTGTCATGTAAATTCCGCCTGACATTACAAGCGCCACTGCCGCCGCTGCCGCAACTACCTTTGCACCCTTGTGTCTTGCGACTATGGCAGGCTGTGTCGGCTCGGTTTGTGGTGTGAAAGTATCCGTATTTATATCTCCGTTTTGTTGTGGAAAACGCTTTTTGAGCGTTTCTTTGAGCTGTGTTTTTTTCTGCTCAGAAAGGCTTGCGCCTGCGAAAAATTGTTTTATATCTCTTTCGTTCATACGCTCATCTCCTTTTCGTAGTCTGAAAGTGAAAGCTTTAGTTTTTCTCTTGCTCTTTTCAGCCTTGATGTGACCGTGCCCTTGCTTGTTCCCAAAATGTCGGCTATCTCATCGGTCTTGCAGCCTTGATAATAAAAAAGATAAAGCACTATCCTGTATTTTTTATCCAGCCTGTTTATAGCGTTTTGCACATCTATCTGCATATCAGGTGATGAAAAATCGCTGCTTGCACTTACCTCATTTTCTGCACGCAGACGTCTGCCTGCCGACCTTAGCAGGTCTTTGGATAGATTTATCGCCGTTCTCAGCAGCCACGCTTTAAGATGCTCGTCATCATTGAAGAAAAGCTCACCCTGCCTTGTGAAATATTTTATTATGACCTCGCTGACTATATCCTCCGCCTCGTGAACGCTGCCTGTGACTGCCAGTGCCGCTCGGTAGATATCGTCTGAAAATTTGTCAACTATGTAGTCAATATCTCTTGTCAAAGCTGTCACCTCCTTTGTTGTTTTGAAAAGCCTTTCATCTATAACACGAATGTAAAGACCTTTTGATTGCATAAAAAATGGACGAAAAAAATTTTTTCGTCCATAAAAAAATCAGCTTTTACTTGTTTTTACATAAGACCACCCGTCACCGAGGTTATCCTCGCCCCCTGATGAGCTTATGGGTGAGCGGTAAATATAGTAATGGTCATAAATGGTATAAAATCTCACTGTCAAGCCGTCGCTGTCGATGTATGTAACGTTCCTGCGCTCCAGCTCCTCAAGCTCTTTCTTCACAGACTTGCAGGCATTGTTTTCAGTGAGCGATTTAATGGAGCATTTGCCCTTTGGTAGTGTCGGCTTTTCGCATGAAATGCTTTCTATCATAAACTCCGCAGTGGTCTGAAAGTTAGCCTTATTGTCATTGAAAACGGCTTTTATCTGGCTGTCGGAGCGCATATAATGCTGATGCCAGAAGCCGAGTGCTACTGCTAAGATTATGACTATCCAAATTATCCACTTGACTTTTCTGCCTGTTGACCATTTGCGAAGCTTGCCGTCAGCCCCCATATCTTTCTCGCTGACAATTGGATTTATCTGCTCGCTCATTATTTTACGAACGCCTCCAATCTGTAGATAGGCATACCCATGTCTGAGAATTTCTTCTCATATTCCGTTACGATATTGCCCTCGAAGCCACTGTTGTGAAGGTCGAGAGAAATGTTTTTAAGTCCGTAATTTGCCGCAGAGAACTCCTCCAAGGAGAACTCAAAGAAGTGCATATTGTCGGTCTTTTGATATATCTCGCCACTGTCCACAAGAATACGTCTGTATATTTCAAGAAAAGCTCGGTATGTGAGCCTATGACGTGCATATGTATTTTTAGGATACGGACAGCTAAAGTTAAGGTAGATACACTCCACTGACTTTTCAGGGATAAAGCAATCCAGATATTCAGCCTCGCCCCTTGCAAATCTCAGGTTCGGTATGCCCTCGTCTATAGCCATTTGTGCGGCGTCAACTATAACATTACTGCTTTTTTCTACTGCAAGGAAATTCTTGTCAGGATTTCTCTTTGCTATCTCTCTTGCAAACTGACCCTTTCCACAGCCTATCTCCAGCACAAGGGGATTGCTGTTTCCGAATATCTTCTCAAAGTCAATAAGCTGTTTGTTTGATTTGTCCTGAAAATTCTTCTCGTCACGGTCAAGATATAAAATATAATCTCCGCAGGCTTCAAGACGTGCCTCAAGATTTTTCTTTCTTCTCATTCTCATATGGGATAAACTCTCCTGTTATTTGTTAGAATATTTGTGCAGAAAATAGTCCTTGTCAGACGTGACCTTTAGCCACTGCACAGCCGACCCTGTGAGCATATTTTCATAAGGATAAACTGTGAGCATGACTTCGGGTGTGTCCTCACCGCTGAAATGAGGGGTCACCTTAAAAGCTATCTCGCAGTTGAGCCGTTGGACGACCTCTTCCTCGGTGAGCTTTCTGAAAAGCACTGAGGTGTCCTTTTCGGTGATAGGTATTTTGGTAAACTTCGCCTGATAAATTTTCTTGCCGTCCTTTTTGGTGACAAGTGAAAAGCCATGCTTCACAAGGGTTATCTTTCCGCCATGGTTTTCGTAGTATTCAAGGTTTGAAAAGGTAACACGTCCGTCATTGACAGCTTCACCAGATATCGAAACGCAAAGTCCTTTGTCTGACGCTTTCCCTGCACTCTCCACTCCGAAAGCAAAGGGAAGTCCGTCTATCATTATCTCTCCGCAGGTGGAAAACTGCAACTTCACCTGCTTTTTCTTCAAGCCTGCAAATGGATTTTTCATGACAACTCCTATATTAAAGGTCGATCTGCACGCCGCCAACAGGTCTTATGGACAGCACATAGCATGAGCCTTCACCGAATACTCTCTCCATTTCAGCCTTGAAAGCTTCAAGCTTCTTTTCAGGTACGAACGCTTGGATAGTTCCTGCAAAGCCACCGCCGTGAACTCTGCAAGCACCCTCACCGCCAAGAGCCTGCTTTGCAAGATACAAAGCCAGTGAAAGACCCTGCTCGTTTGGGGCAGAAGAAGCATAGATGTTCTGAAGATATTTGAATGATGAATCTCCTGATTCATTGATAAGGCTCAGGAAAGCGTCAAAGTCGCCCTCTGAAAGTGCGGAAGCTTCCTTGCCAACTCTCTCGTTATCGTCAAAGAAGTGGAGCGCTCTAAGCACAGCTCTGTCACTGCACTTTTCTCTAACGGCGCAGATGTTTTCAAGAAGCTGTTCCTTTGTTATCTCTCTCAGCACCTTTTTGCCAAAGAAAGCCGCAACAGACTTCATTTCCGCAGGAATAGCCGCATACTCAGGGGTGAGGTCGGCATGGTTGCCCTTTGTGTCAACGATACACAGTGCGTGACCGCTTTTTGTGAAATCGAACTTTACAGAGTCGATAACAGGGTGCTTTTCGTCAGCAAAGTCGATAGTGATAAATCCGCCTACTGATGAAGCCATTTGGTCCATAAGACCTGACGGCTTGCCAAAATATACATTTTCCGCAAACTGAGCTATCTGAGCTATTTCCACAGCAGAAACATCGCCTTCGTTGTAAAGACCGTTGAGGATAGTGCCGATAAGCACTTCATAAGCCGCAGATGAAGAAAGTCCAGAGCCTTTGAGTACGTTTGAAGTAGCATAAGCCTTGAAGCCCCCGGCATTGTGACCATTCTTCTTAAAGCCTGCGGACATACCTCTTATAAGTGCCGCAGAGGTGTTTTTCTGCTCCTCGTAGATAGTGTCGTCATCGACGTTCACAGTGTCCATTGGGAAGCCCTCGGACTTTATTGTAATAACGTTCTCTTCGTTGTCAGGAGCGACAGCGGCAATAACGTCGAGTGAAACGCCTGCCGCAAGAACGCAGCCGAAGTTGTGGTCGGTGTGGTTGCCGCCTACCTCAGTTCTGCCTGGAGCTGAGAAGAAAGCAGTTGGCTTTTCACCGAAAAGCTCTTCAAATTCATCTGCAACTCTGTTATATCTTTCTCTCTGAAACGCTGTCATATCGGCTGTGTAGACCTCGTCAAGTGTGTATTTTTTCATTATGTATATCCTCCGAACGTAAATATAAGTATACTTTGTTATTATACAACATTTATGCTCTTTTTTCAAGTACAATTTTTTTAACAAGTGAGGAGGTGAGAATGAGAAATGAGGAGTGTTAAGAATGAGGAATGAGGAGTGAGGAATGAGGAGTGAGGAATGAGGAATTATGGTATCGCCTGGCGGCGATTTATTTTTTTCATTCAAAACGTGTAAGCTGGCATAAATTTTTGCACAGAAGCTCCCTTGATATTTTATGCAAACTGTCAAAATTGCCGTAAGCAAACTTTTTATAACGCTCTATTGGTGCTTTAAATCAAAAAAGCTGTTGCATTTTGGTGAAATTTGTGGTATAATTACTTGTGTCTATTTTAATTATTGTTTATTTTACCGACCACGAAAAAATGGTCGGTGCAGTGAAAGGAAAGATTTATTGTATGAAAAAACTAATGCTTGGAAACGAGGCGTTTGCAAGAGGTCTGTATGAGGCAGGTTGTAAGGTGGTATCATCTTACCCTGGTACTCCGTCAACTGAGATAACAGAAGCTGTTGCAAAATATGACGAGGTATATGCTGAGTGGGCGCCTAATGAAAAGGTGGCAATGGAAGTGGCTCTTGGTGCTTCTATAGGCGGTGCAAGAAGCTTCTGCGGAATGAAGCACGTTGGTCTTAACGTTGCCGCTGACCCTCTTTACACAGCAGGCTACACAGGCGTAACGGCAGGCCTGGTATGCACTCGTCACAGAACGAGCAGGATTCACGTCACCATGCTATCGCTTCTAAGACAATGATGATAGAGCCTTCCGATTCAAGGGAGTGCAAGGAGTTTGCTAAGGCTGCTTTCGAGCTTTCTGAAAAGTTCGATGTTCCTGTTATCGTAAGACTGTCCACCAGAGTTTCTCACTCTCAGTCGGCCGTTGAGCTTTGCGAGAGAGAGGAAAGGGAGAATATCCCATATGAAAAGAATATCCAGAAGTATGTTATGATGCCTGGTAACGCTATCCGCCGTCACCCTGTTGTTGAGGCAAGAATGAAGGCTATCGTTGATTATGCCGAAACTTCACCGCTCAACAAGGTAGAGATGAACGATACAAAGATAGGCGTTATCACAAGCGGTATCTCATATCAGTATGCAAAGGAAGCACTTGGTGACAAGGCTTCATATCTCAAACTCGGTATCGTAAACCCAATGCCAATTCAGATAATAAAGGACTTTGCCGCAAAGTGCGAAAAGGTCTATGTAATCGAGGAGCTTGACGATGTTATCGAAACACACTGCAAAAAGAACGGCGTGAATGTTATCGGCAAGGAGCTTTTCAGCCTTATGGGCGAGATATCACAGACTATCGTTGCCGAAAAGATACTTGGCGAGAAGAATGAGTATATCACATTTGAGGATAACGTGCCTGTAAGACCTCCTGTTATGTGTCCGGGATGTCCTCACAGAGGTCTGTTCTATTGCCTGCATAAGCTGGGCGTTATGGTATCAGGCGATATCGGCTGTTACACTCTCGGCGCAACAGCACCGCTTTGTGCTATGGATTCAACTATCTGCATGGGTGCTTCTATCAGCGGACTTCACGGCTTCAACAAGGCAAGAGGCGCAGAGGCTGAGAAGAAGTCTGTTGCCGTTATCGGTGACTCTACATTCATGCACAGCGGTATGACAGGTCTTGTGAACGTTGCATATAACTCCACAAATTCAACTGTTATCATTCTCGATAACTCTATCACAGGTATGACGGGTCATCAGCAGAACCCTACAACTGGTAAAAACCTTAAGGGCGACCCCGCTTATGCCGTTGACCTTGAAATGCTCTGCCATTCACTTGGTATCAAGAGCGTAAGAGTCGTTGACCCATATCACATGGCTGAAACAGAGGCTGTTATCAAGGAAGAGCTTGCCAAGGAAGAACCAAGCGTTATTATTTCAAGACGTCCATGCGCACTTCTTAAATATGTAAAGCATAATCCACCGCTCAAGGTAAACAAGGATAAGTGCGTTGGCTGTAAGCAGTGCCTGAAGATAGGCTGTCCTGCTATATCTATCCATGACGGCAAGTGCGTTATCGACCATACACAGTGCGTAGGCTGCGGCATATGCAAGGAAATGTGTAAGCTGGGTGCGATATGCGACTAATGATAACATATATTTCGAGGTGTAAATAATGAAAACAAGATCAATTATGATAGTGGGCGTAGGCGGACAGGGTTCACTGCTTGCGTCAAGAATAATAGGAAACGTGCTTCTCTCACAGGGCTTTGATGTAAAGGTCAGCGAGGTACACGGAATGAGCCAGCGTGGCGGCTCTGTTGTTACATACGTTAAGTACGGCAGCGAGGTATGCTCGCCGGTAGTTGAAAAAGGCGAAGCTGATATCATCATCAGCTTTGAACAGCTTGAAGCCGCAAGATATGTTTCATATCTCAAGAAGGGCGGACATATCATCACTTCAACTCAGCAGATAGACCCAATGCCTGTTATAACAGGTGCGGCTGTTTATCCTGAGGATATCATAGGCAAGCTTAAAGCAGAGGGCGTTGACGTTATCGCTGTTGACGCACTGGCACTTGCAGAGCAGGCTGGTACTGCAAAGGCTTCAAACGTTGTTCTCATGGGCGTTGTGTCAACTAAAATGGCTTTTGACGAGGACGTTTGGCAGAAGGCTCTTGAAAACTGTGTTCCTGCAAAGTTCCTTGAACTGAATAAAAAGGCGTTCGCTCTCGGCAGAGAGGTAAAATAATGGACGAGATAAGCGGTCTTATCATAAAAATGACCGAGTTTTTCAGCGGCGACCCTAAGCGTATACAGCACTTTATAAAGGTGCATACCTTTGCCCGTGTTATCGGCAGGGCAGAGGGGCTTGATATCCGTGCTATGTACTGTCTTGACGTTGCGTCGGTGGTGCATGATATAGGCATAAAGCCTGCGGAGGAGAGATACGGCAAGGGTCACTGCGGCGGAAAGCTTCAGGAACAGTTAGGTCCTGAGCCTGCACGGAAAATGCTCACAGAGCTTGACTTTGACGAGGATATCATAGACAGGGTGTGCTTTCTTATCGCACATCATCACACCTATGATGGCGCCCAGGGGCTTGACTGGCAGATACTCTTGGAAGCAGATTTCCTTGTGAACGCTTTCGAGGACAGCCTTTCCAAAGAGAGCATAAAAAGCTTCCGTGACAAGGTGTTCAAAACGAAAACAGGCATTAAGATGCTTGAAGAAATGTACGGCGTATGATACTTGTGCAAAGTTGATACCCGAGTAATATGACCGAAACCATTTTAACAGGAGGTGTGTTCCAATGGGAAAATATTGGAACGAAGAGATCGAGTGCATGGCGCACGAGGACATGAAAAAGCTCCAGAGTGAAAGACTTGTCAAGCAGGTCAAGCAAGTCTGGGACAATGTGCCATACTACAAGAAGCTTATGGAACAAAAGGGCGTAACGCCTGATGATATCCACGGCATTGAGGACCTGCACAAGCTGCCGTTCCTTTCAAAGGCTGATCTGCGTGAGGCTTATCCTTACGGTCTGCTTGCAAAGCCGCTTTCAGAGTGCGTGAGAATACATTCTACAAGCGGAACCACAGGCAAGAGAGTTGTGGCTTTCTATACTCAGCATGATATCGACCTTTGGGAAAATTGCTGTGCAAGAGCTATAGTTGCCGCAGGCGGAACAAAAGACGACGTTTGCCACGTTGCATATGGCTATGGACTTTTTACAGGCGGAGCAGGTCTTAACGGCGGCTCTCATAAGGTGGGCTGTCTTACACTGCCGATGTCATCAGGAAACACAGAAAGACAGATACAGTTCATGCAGGATCTAGGTTCTACTATCCTGTGCTGTACTCCGTCATATGCCGCTTATATAGGCGAAACTGTAAAGGAAATGGGCATAAAGCCAGAGGAGCTTACGCTTAAAGCTGGTATCTTCGGTGCTGAGCCTTGGACGGAGGAAATGCGTCACGAGATAGAGAAGCTTCTTGGTATAAAGGCTTACGATATCTATGGTCTGACAGAAACAAGCGGTCCAGGCGTAGCTTTCGAGTGCGAAGCACAGTCTGGTATGCACATCAATGAGGACAACTTTATCGCAGAGATAATCGACCCTGACACAGGAGAAGTGCTTCCTGAAGGCTCAAAGGGCGAGCTTGTATTCACAAGTATCACAAAGGAAGCTTTCCCTCTGCTGAGATACAGAACAAGAGATATTTGTATTCTTACAAGAGAGAAATGCTCATGTGGCAGAACTCTCGTCAAAATGTGCAAGCCAATGGGCAGAAGCGACGATATGCTCATCATTAAGGGCGTAAACGTGTTCCCATCGCAGATAGAGTCAGTGCTTCTTAAGATATCAAAAGCAAGCCCTAACTATCAGATAGTCGTTGACAGGGTGAACAATTCTGATACTTTCGAGATAAGAGTCGAGCTTAATGACGATATGTTCTCTGATACTGTCAAGTCTATCGAGGATCTTGAAAAGAAGATATCCAACGATATCCATAATATCCTTGGCATCAAGGCGAAGATAAGACTTGTTGAGCCAAAGAGCATTCCACGTTCTGAGGGCAAGGCAGTAAGAGTTATCGACAAGAGAAAGCTTGTCTAAAAGACAGGGGGTAATTTTATGACAGTAAAACAGCTTTCGGTTTTTATTGAAAACAGACCTGGCAGATTGTCTGCCGTTACAAAAATACTTGGGGATAATGATGTGAATATCCGTGCAATGTCCCTTGCTGACACAAAGGATTTCGGTATTCTCAGACTTATCGTTGACGATTTTGAAAAAGCAGTTTCAGCCTTGAAAACAGAGGGCTTTTCCGTTACCACCACTCAGGTGCTTGCAGTGGAGATAAATGACCGCCCAGGCGGACTTTCAGAAGCAATGAAAGCTCTCTACAATGACAACATCAGCGTTGAGTATATGTATTCTGCATTCATAAACACTAAGGAAAACACGGCTTATCTTATCCTTAGAGTAGAGAACGTTACAGCCGCTCTGGAAGCTTTGAGTGAAGCAGGATTTGCACTTATCTCACAGCAGGAATTGGCAAGCATCTAGCTGATTAGTAAATACTAACTGAAAAATCACTTAAAATCTATGTGAAATTTTTATGAAATGCCGAAAACCTCTTGATTTTTTCAGAAAATGTGTTATTATATAAGTATAGTATTTGATATGATACTTGTAGAATTTATGCAAGGAGGTCTGTGAAAATGGCTTATAAGATTAGTGATGAGTGCATCGGCTGCGGCGCTTGCATGGACGCATGTCCAGTAGGAGCTATCTCCGAGGCTGACGGTAAGTGTGCTATTAACGCTGACGAGTGCATCGACTGCGGTTCTTGTGCAGGTACTTGCCCTGTAGGAGCACCTCAGGCTGAGTAATTTACTTAAACTAAGAGAAAACGTCTGTCATATGGCAGGCGTTTTTTTGCACTTATTTTTTGTGTATTAGTTTTCAGCACATTATCATAAAACTGTCACATTGGCGGAGTATCATATAAATACAGTAAGAGAAAGACAAAAAGATGAAATTTACACATATACTTTTTTCTCCATATATACTTCATATACTTCAAAAAGGGAACGCTGGCTTATGTCAGCGTTCTTTTTTTGCGTGGGTGATTTTGTGGATAGATATGTAAAATATCGTGGAAAATATGGGCTTTTGTAACGCAGGTGTCCGTTTTTCGGTATTATTAATAAAAGTTTTGCGAAATTTGTTAAAAGTGATAAAAATAGAACCCTTATTGTCGTTCCTGGGATATAAAATGTACAATGGTTGTAACTTTGCGTTCATATAAACTTCATAAACGAGCGAAAAATCGGCTTGAAAATTACAATTTGATTACAATGCCCCTTGACTTTTGTAACCTTATTCATTATAATATTGTGTAGTTTATCACATTTGAAAGGAGCGTTCTGAATTGGGTTATTTGAAGTCGGGGATATCCCGCTGTGTGGCTGTGCTTTCTGCCTGCGGAGTTGTGACAGTATCTGCTGTGACTTTTGCGACACTTGATAAAAACGTTATCCAGCCATGTGCAGTCATGCCACCTGAAAATGCAAAGGTTATTTCTGTAGTTTCTGACAAGAAAACATCTGAGCAGATCGGGGATATCACAACTGTTCTTACAACATCAGCCGTCAAGGAAACTGCGAAAAATTCTCAGACCGAGGCTGTAAAGGCTGTAAAAACTGCAAAAAGCGAAACAACAAAGGCAACAAAGTCAGCTTCCGAAACAGCTTTGAAATCAGAGAGCGTAACGACTTCTGTAATATCACAGAAGCCAGCGTCAGTGACCGCAGTGCAGAGCGTGACTTCCGCTGACACAAAGCTTAGCATATCAGTAAGCCTTGTGACAAAGAAAACACAGCAGGCTTCAAAGTCTGAAACAAAGGTTTCTGCTGTTACTTCCATCCCTGTCAGCACTACTGACAGCGATACTGTTGCCTCAAAGGCTACAAAAAAGACTACAACAGTGAAAACTACTACTGCAAAAACTACTACCACTGCAAAGACAACAACTGCCCCTGTTACGACCACAACGCCTGCGGTGACTACTACCAAGAAAAAGACCACCACCGCTAAGGTGACAACAACTAAAAAGCCTGTTACAACTACAACCACTGCGCCTGTTGTCGACAACGGCAAGACCCCTGCACAGCGACTTAATTCTGCAGTGCTTGATCCAAAGGCGACGCTCAGCGCAAAGGAAGAAAAGATACTTCTGAAATATCTCAATAAGATAATATCAGATGATATGACAAACTATGAAAAGGCTGTGGCTTGCTACGATTATATTATAAAGAACACGGTCTACGATTACGGCGGCTGGGCAAATCCTGTCAAGGCTGTTCTTGAGGACGGTTACGGCACTTGCACAGAATATTCTTACGTTTACGCCGCAATGCTTGGCTACATAGGCTTTGACGCAAAGACCGTTGACGGCAAGACCGCTATGGCGGCAGGCGGTTACGGCTATCATATGTGGGTGGAGGTAACGATAAACGGTCAGGTATATGTTATGGACCCTCAGGTGGACGATAACATGAGCTGGGGAGCGTATATCTCCCATGACCGCTTCTGCAAGACCTACAGCGAGGTCAAGAACAAGTATATAAAAGACTGATATTGTATCGGGTGGAGTTATCTGCCCGATATTTTTTTACTGTGTTTGCGTGTAGTTTGTTTGCAGTACGTTTATTTGTACATTAAATAAGAATATCCGGCACTCTTTTTGTGACAAATTTTTCAGCCTATCCTATAGACAAAAGGAAAAAAGCATGATATAATTATTCTTGATACATTGTCGGCAAATGCCGAACGTCATTTTGTACAGGAGGATAATTGATGACGGAAAATTCCACAAAGATAACGAAAAAGCCTGCGACATCAGTGAAGAAAAACAGCTCTGTCAAAGGTTCGTCAAAGAATAAGAAAAGAAAGAAAAAACGCAACAATATCGGCATTATCTGCGGCACTGCGGCAGCGGCTCTCGTGATAGTTGTGGGCGGAGGATATTTCATTGGAAGAGCTTACTATAGCAACAGATTTCTGAGCGGCACAACAGTGAATGGCATTGACGTGGGCGGAAAGACATTTGAACAGGCTTGCGATCTGCTCGGGGTGAACGATATGCCTTATGAGCTTACGGTCAAAACTATCGACGGCACGCCTGTTGTTTTCAAGACGGCTGATTTTGATTACAGACTAAGCGGCAAGGACAATCTTCAGAAGATCTATGACAGCGTGAACAGAAAAACATGGTTCTCTGGATTTATACAGAACTCCATCTATAGCTTTAATGAGGATATCACATTTGATGTTGAGAAGCTTCAGAAGCTTGTGGAGAAAGCAAATTGGGGCGATGTTGAAACTGCTGATGCAAAGCTTGGTCTTAACGAGGATAAGACGGCTTATGTTATCACCCCTGAGGTGCAGGGAAACAAGATAACCGATATGAAAAAGCTTGAAGCTTATGTTACGCAAAGCGTGGCGGCAGGTGAGCTTAGCGTTGAGCTTGATAAGGACACAGGTTGTTATTCTCTTCCAGATGTGAAGAGCGCAGACCTTGAGGACGATTGCAAGAAACGAAATGATGTTTTCCAGCTTTCTGTCACATACGATTTTGACTACACCACAGAAACTCTCACGGGCGAGGAGCTTATGAAGATTATAAAGCTCAAAGATGACGGAAGCTACACTGTGGACAGAAAGAAAGCCATGGAGTATGTGGAAAAGCTCGCAAAGAAGTATGATACATATAATACTAAGAGAAAATTCCACGCCACTTTGCAGGGCGACATAATCGTGCCGACAAGCTCTGATGCTAAATACGGCTGGTGGATAGATCAGGAAAAGACTTGTGACGATCTTGTGGATATGCTTGAAAAGGGCGAGAGCGTTGACAAGGTAGACCCTATCTATTACAGTACCGGTTATTTTGACTTTACAGGCGTTGAGTCTGCGAGAAGCAAGGACGATGATATAGGCGACACTTATATTGAGATAGACCTTGCCGACCAGCACTTGTGGTATTATGAAAAGGGCAAGAAAAAGCTCGATACCTATATAGTTTCAGGTCAGACCACATCTGAGGCGAGAACAACTCTCCCTGGTGTCTATAAGCTTTGGTCAAAGGAGACCAACAAGCGTATGAAAGACACAAATGCCGACGGCGACGAGTGGGATACAAAGTGCAACTTCTGGAACAACGTTTCTCTCTGCGGAATAGGTCTTCACGATTCAACGTGGCGAGGCGGATATTTCGGCGGTGAGATATACAAATACAACGGCTCTCACGGCTGTATAAATATGAGCTATGACGACGCCAAATATGTTTATGACAACGTGCCTTACGGTACGCCTGTTGTTATGTACTACAAGTCTGCGGATAAATAATAAGGACGGTCAAGGTGTCATGCCTTGACCGCTTTTTGTAAGGAGTGTTTTTTTATGGAAAAGATATTATACAGAGAGGGCTTTACGGCTGAGGAACTTCCAAACGAGGTGATAGAGCGTATCAAAGGCGTTTCCTATAAGGAAAATCCCTATGTGAAGCTGGGCGACCTTGCCTATCTTCGTGTGAGATATTATGACTTTGAGCATAAGGTGCAGTCGGGGGAGCTTATCGTGGCGAGGAAGCTTGCGCAGGAGGTTCTTGATATCTTCTATGAACTTTTCGAGGGTGGTTATGAGATAGAAAAAATTAGGCTCGTGGACGAGTACGACGCTGATGATGAAAGGTCAATGGCGGATAACAATTCCTCTGCCTTCAACTATAGGGTGGTGGCTGGTACCAACACTATCTCGGCTCACAGCTACGGCAGGGCGATAGACATAAACCCTCTTATAAATCCTTATATAGTGGGGGATAAGGTCATGCCTGCCAATGCTACAGAGTATGCAGACCGTGACAAGGCTTTTGATCACAAGATTGACAGAACAGACCTTTGCTATTGCATTTTCAGGCGTCACGGCTGGAAATGGGGTGGTGACTGGAACAATTCTAAGGATTATCAGCATTTTTACAAAGAGTACGATTCTCCGCTGAAAATGGCTGTAAATAAGCTGAAAAGAGCGTTGTTACGTTAGTTTTCAAGGTTTACCTAGAAAAACGATATGAAATCATAGGTTATATATGTATACCGATTAACGAAAAATTAATAATGATTTTATGCAAGTTTTATCATTCACTCTTGCATTTTGCTGTAATGTGTGTTATAATGATTAAGCCGTCAAAAAAGACGGTGAAAGGCTATTTTCTTGCATTTGTGCGAAAAACCACGCTTTGAGTTTGTTTGCATTTATGCAGGATTGCAGGATTTTAATTTCTTCCTGCAAATTTTTTGTTAAAAACAGCTAAAAATCGGCTATGAGCCGTGAAATAACATACGTTGCTGAACGATAAGCTATAATTTTTTTACAGTTTGGCAGGAAAGGGTGATAAAAATGGAACGCATGGAGGATATGACTAATGTAAAAAGCCTGTATTCACCGAAATTCGAGCATGATAACTGCGGAATAGGTGCTGTTGTGAACATTAAGGGCAAAAAGAGCCACGATACTGTTGCAAATGCGCTGACTATCGTTGAAACGCTTGAGCATCGTGCTGGTAAGGACGCAGAGGGCAAAACAGGTGACGGAGTAGGTATCCTGCTTCAGATCTCACATAAATTCTTCAAGAAGATCGCCGCCGCAGAGCTTGGGATCACGCTTGGCGAGGAGAGAGATTATGCCGTTGGTATGTTCTTCTTCCCACAGAACGAGCTTGCGAGAAATCAGGCAAAGAAGATGTTTGAGATAATCGCTGAAAAAGAGGGTCTGGAGATCCTTGGCTGGAGAGTCGTTCCTGCAAAGCCTGAGGTGCTTGGCAAGAGAGCTGCCCAGTGTATGCCTGCCATAATGCAGTGCTTCATCAAGCGTCCAAAGGGCGTTAAAAAGGGTCTTGACTTTGACCGCAAGCTATATGTTGCAAGACGTGTGTTCGAGCAGTCGAATGAGGACACCTACGTTGTATCGCTTTCAAGCAGAACTATAGTATATAAAGGAATGTTCCTTGTGCAGGATCTCAGAAAGTTCTTCCCTGACCTTCAGGATAAGGACTACGAGTCTGCTATCGCTATGGTACATTCAAGATTTTCTACCAACACAAACCCAAGCTGGCAGAGGGCGCATCCTAACAGAATGATCGTTCACAACGGTGAGATAAACACTATCAGAGGCAATGCTGATAAAATGCTCGCTCGTGAGGAAACGATGAAGTCTGAGCATTTGAAGGGCGATCTTGATAAGGTCACACCTGTTGTAAACACAGAAGGCTCTGACTCAGCAATGCTCGACAACACACTTGAATTTTTGGTCATGAGTGGAATGGATCTGCCGCTGGCTGTCATGATAACGATCCCTGAGCCATGGGATAACAACGGCACGATGAGTCAGGCTAAGAAAGACTTCTATCAGTATTACGCAACTATGATGGAGCCATGGGACGGACCTGCTTCTATCCTTTTCTCTGACGGAGATATCATGGGTGCAGTGCTTGACAGAAACGGTCTGCGTCCGTCAAGATATTATATTACAAAGGACGGCAATCTTATCCTTTCATCTGAGGTTGGCGCACTTCCTATCCCGTCAGACAATATCGTTGAAAAGGAAAGACTTCGCCCAGGCAAAATGCTTCTTGTTGATACTGTTCAGGGCAGAGTTATCGACGATGACGAGCTTAAGGAATACTATGCTTCAAAGCAGCCTTACGGCGAGTGGCTTGACAGCAACCTTGTCAGACTTAAAGACCTTAAGATACCAAACATCAAGGTAGAGGAACACGGCTACGAGGAAAGACAAAGACTTCAGAAAGCTTTTGGCTATACCTATGAGGACGTTATGACATCTATCCTGCCAATGGCAAAGAACGGCTCTGAGTCTATTGCCGCTATGGGTACAGACAGCCCGCTTGCGGTGCTTTCAAAAGAGCCTCAGCCACTGTTCAACTACTTTAAACAGCTCTTTGCACAGGTAACAAATCCGCCTATAGACGCTATCAGAGAGGAAATAGTTACCTCCACAACTGTCTATATCGGTGAGGACGGCAACATTCTTGAAGAAAAGCCTGAGAACTGCAAGGTAATGAAGATACACGACCCTATCCTTACCTCAACAGATATCCTTAAAATAAAGAATATGCACATTCCTGGCTTTAAGGTAGCTGTTATCCCTATACTTTATTATAAGAACACAAGACTTGAAAAGGCTATAAACAGACTTTATATAGAAGCAGACAAGGCGTTCAGCGAGGGCGCAAATATCCTTATCCTTTCAGACAGGGGAGTTGACGAGAACCACCTTGCTATCCCGTCACTGCTTGCAGTATCAGCGCTTCACCAGCACCTTGTTGTTACAAAGAAGAGAACATCTCTTGCTATTATCCTCGAAAGCGGTGAACCTAGAGAAGTTCATCACTTTGCAACACTGCTTGGCTATGGTGCTTCCGCTATCAACCCTTATCTTGCTCAGGAAACTATCCACGAGCTTATTGCTGACGATCTTCTCGACAAGGATTACTATGCCGCTGTTGACGATTATAATGCGGCTGTTCTCCATGGTATCGTAAAGATAGCTTCAAAAATGGGTATCTCTACTATACAGTCATATCAAGGCTCACAGATATTCGAGGCTATCGGTATCGGTCAGGACGTTATAAACAAGTATTTCACAGGCACTGTCAGCAGAATAGGCGGTATCACTATCTCTGATATCGAAAAGAACGTTGACAGACTTCATACATCAGCCTTTGACCCTCTTGGACTTGGCACAGACACAGAGCTTGAATCAAGAGGAAGCCACAAGTTCAGAAGCGGCAAGGAGGAGCATCTCTACAATCCTCAGTCTATCTATCTGCTCCAGCAGGCTGCAAGGACTGGTGACTATGAAACATACAAGAAGTATTCAAAGCTTATCTCTGAGGAAATGGACCCTGTGAACATCAGAGGTCTTATGGATTTCAACTTTGCTGAAAATCCTGTTCCGCTGGAGGAAGTTGAGAGCGTTGACTCTATTGTAAGAAGATTTAAGACGGGCGCTATGTCCTACGGCTCTATCTCGCAGGAAGCTCATGAAGCACTTGCTATCGCAATGAACAGACTTCACGGCAAGTCAAACTCAGGCGAGGGCGGTGAGAGCCTTGACAGACTTCTCACAAAGGGTACTTCTGAGGACAGATGTTCAGCTATCAAGCAGGTGGCTTCGGGACGTTTCGGCGTAACTTCAAGATACCTCACATCTGCTGATGAGATACAGATAAAAATGGCACAGGGCGCAAAGCCTGGCGAGGGCGGACATCTCCCTGGCAAAAAGGTTTATCCATGGATAGCTAAAACAAGACACTCCACACCTGGCGTGTCGCTTATCTCACCTCCGCCACACCACGATATCTACTCTATCGAGGACTTGGCTCAGCTTATCTATGACCTGAAAAACGCAAACAAGAACGCAAGAATTTCTGTAAAGCTCGTTTCTGAGTGCGGTGTTGGTACAGTTGCGGCAGGCGTTGCAAAGGCAGGCGCAGGTGTTATCCTTATCTCAGGCTATGACGGCGGTACAGGTGCGGCTCCGAGAAACTCTATCTACAATGCAGGACTTCCATGGGAGCTTGGACTTGCAGAAGCACATCAGACCCTTATTAAGAACGGTCTTAGAAACAAGGTCGTTATCGAAACAGACGGCAAGCTCATGACAGGCCGTGACGTTGTTATCGCAGCGATCCTTGGCGCAGAGGAGTTCGGCTTTGCAACAGCTCCGCTGATAACACTCGGCTGTGCAATGATGAGAGTATGTAATCTTGATACTTGCCCATTTGGTGTTGCAACACAGAACCCAGAGCTTAGAAAGAAGTTCCCTGGCAAGCCTGAATATGTAATGAACTTTATGATATTCGTGGCTTCCGAGCTTAGAGAATATATGTCAAAGCTTGGCGTAAGAACAGTTGACGAGCTTGTGGGAAGAATTGACCTTATCAAGCCAAAGGCTGGTATCACAGGCACTGCGGCACAAGTTGACCTTTCTAATATCATCAACTCTGATTACGTTTCAGAAAAGGTAGAATACAACAAGAAATCCAAGTATGACTTCAAGCTTGAAAACACTCTTGATGAAAAGGTACTCATGAAGGAGTTCGAGAAAAATCTTAAGAGCGGTGAGAAGAAGTCTATCACAGTAAATGTCAAGAACACAGACCGTTCATTCGGTACTATCTTCGGTTCAGAGATAACAAGAAAGTATTATAACACACTTGCTGACGATACATACAAGATAGTCTGCAACGGCTCAGGCGGACAGAGCTTCGGCGCATTTATCCCGAACGGCTTGACCCTCGAGCTTGTGGGCGACTCTAACGATTATTTCGGCAAGGGACTTTCAGGCGGTAAGCTCGTTGTTTATCCTCCAAAGGATTCCACTTTCAAAGCCGAGGACAATATCATTATCGGTAACGTTGCACTTTACGGCGCAACAAGCGGTAAGGCGTTCATCGACGGTGTTGCAGGCGAGCGTTTCTGTGTAAGAAACTCAGGCGCAGTGGCAGTTGTCGAGGGCGTTGGCGACCACGGCTGTGAGTATATGACAGGCGGCTGTGTGGTAGTTATCGGCAAGACGGGCAAAAACTTTGCGGCAGGTATGTCGGGCGGTGTAGCTTACGTTCTTGACGAGGACAGACACCTTTACACAAGACTCAACAAGGAAATGGTACTTTTCTCTGAGGTCAAGGAGAAGTACGATATAATTCAGCTCAAAGACCTTATCCAGCAGCACGTTGACGCAACAGGCTCTGAAAAGGGCAAGCGTATTCTTGATAACTTTGAGGAATATCTGCCTAAGTTCAAGAAGATAATCCCTCACGATTACAAGAAGATGATGTCTGCTATAGCTTCAATGGAAGAAAAGGGTATGAGTAGCGATCAGGCGCAGATAGAAGCATTCTATCAGATCATCAACGGCAAGCAGTAAGCCTGCGCACATGAGATATTGTACTTTTAAAATCGAAAGGAGGATATACTTGCCGTGAAAGCAAGTATAGTTGAGATATGGGAAAGCCAACTGGTTTTATGGACTATAAGCGTGAGGACGCAGCAGCGTTCTCCGTTGAGGAACGTATAAAGAATTTTAATGAATTTCACACTCCTCTTTCAAAGGAGGAGCAGCAGAAGCAGGGAGCAAGATGTATGGACTGCGGTGTGCCGTTCTGTCAGGCAGGAATGAAGATAGGCAACGCATTTTCAGGCTGTCCGCTTAACAATCTTATTCCTGAATGGAACGACCTTATATACAAGGGCAACTGGGAGCAGGCATATTACAGACTTCATATGACGAACAATTTTCCTGAGTTCACATCAAGAGTTTGTCCTGCACTTTGCGAAAAAGCCTGCACCTGCGGAGCTAATGGCGACGCTGTCACCACAAAGGCTAACGAATACGGCATTATTGAAAATGCCTATGCCTGCGGATATGCTTCAGCAAGAGTGCCAAAGGTAAGAACAGGAAAGACTATCGCTGTTATAGGCTCAGGCCCGTCAGGTCTTGCTGCCGCTGACCAGCTCAATCAGAGAGGTCACAGTGTAACAGTTTTCGAGCGTGAGGACAGAGTGGGCGGTCTGCTTATGTACGGCATACCGAACATGAAGCTTGAAAAGCAGATAATCGAGCGCAAGATAAATATAATGAAAGAAGAAGGCATCGAGTTTCGCACAGACGTTAATGTTGGCAAGGATATCACAGCGGCTGAGCTTCTCAAGGACTTCGACAGAGTAATACTTTGTTGTGGTGCTTCAAATCCTAGAGATATCAAAGCCGAGGGCAGAGATGCAAAGGGTATCTATTTTGCAGTGGATTTTCTGAAATCCACAACTAAGGCGCTGCTGAACGGCGGTCTTACGGAAAAAAACCACATTTCCGCAAAGGGCAAGAACGTCATGGTAATAGGCGGCGGAGATACAGGAAATGACTGCGTTGGTACAAGCGTAAGACATGGCGCAAAGAGCGTTTTGCAGCTTGAAATGATGCCAAAGCTTCCTGACACGAGAGCCGAGAACAACCCATGGCCGCAGTGGCCAATGGTCTGCAAGACAGATTACGGTCAGGAGGAAGCTATCGGTGTGTTCGGTCATGACCCAAGAGTTTATCAGACAACTGTCAAGGAGTTTCTCAAAGACAAAAAGGGCAATCTTAAGGGCGCAGTGCTTGTAAAGCTCTCCCCAGAGAAAGACCCTAAGTCAGGCAGAACGATAATGAAGCCTGTTGAGGGCAGCGAATACAAGGTAGAAGCCGAGCTTGTTCTTATTGCGGCAGGCTTTCTGGGATCTGAAAGCTATCTCACAAAGGCTTTTGGCGTTGAGGTAGACGGCAGAACGAATATCGCAACAGCCGACGGCACACATCAGACGAACGTGAAGAACGTCTTTGCCGCAGGCGACGTGCGCAGAGGACAGTCACTTGTAGTATGGGCTATCAGAGAGGGCAGAGATGTTGCCCGTGAGGTGGATAAGAGCCTTATGGAGTATACAAATCTGTAATACGAGATAAAAATATAACACCGTCCGAGGAGTTCGGGCGGTGTTTTTTGTGTGTAGGGTGTCGTACCCATGGGCGGCGACAAAAAAATCCGCTACCATAAATGATAGCGGATTTGGGTGCAGGGACACGTCCCTGCTGGAGCTGCTAACCGGGCTTGAACCGGTGACCTCGTCCTTACCAAGGACGTGCTCTACCTACTGAGCCATAGCAGCAAACCAATTACAGTAATATATTATACACTATCTCTGCCGCTTTGTCAAGCCCTTTTCACAACTTTTTTACTCTATTCCCTCATCATCATCGTCATCTGCCTGAACACTTGGGTCGTAATCATCATATGTGTCCATAAAATTGTACTTCTTGCCCTTGTATTCGTATTGTATCACAGTGCGCAGATTGACGTTATAAACGCTCTTGAAAATATTGTTTTCTATGTTGGGATTGGTGGCACGAAACTTTGCTATAAGCTCCTTCATTTCCTGCCGCTTTGATACCTCACCCTTTTTCTCTAACCCCTCGTAGCTCTCAGTGAAACGGCAGGCACAGCGGATAAAATGCAGATCGTTCTGCTCCACCCAGCGGATAATGTCCGCCTCTTTCACCATGTACAGGGGTCTGATAAGCTCCATGCCTGCGTAGTTCCTCGAGTGTAGCTTCGGCATCATAGTCTGAATCTGTCCTCCGTATACCATGCTCATGAGTATGGTTTCTATAACATCATCAAAATGATGTCCCAAAGCTATCTTGTTGCACCCAAGATCCTGTGCAAATTTGTAAAGCCAGCCACGCCTCATTCTTGCACAAAGATAGCATGGGTTGCGTTTTGTGTTGTATGCAATGTCAAAAACTTTCGTCTCAAACATCTTTATGGGTATGCCCATAAGCGCCGCATTGTCGATTATCCTCTGCCTGTTTGCGTCGCTGTAGCCGGGGTTCATCACAATAAATTCCAGCCCTATGTCCATGCCCTGATATTTCTGCAAATGCTGCATACACTTAGCAAGGAGCATAGAATCCTTGCCACCTGATATGCAAACAGCTATCTTGTCCCCTGGCTTTATCATATCATAACGCTCATATCCCATTACGAATTTATTCCATATATCTCTGCGAAAATCAGTAACGATGCTCCGCTCTATCTTCTGCTGTGGCGTCAATATTCTTGACATCTCAAACTCTCCTTAAAATCATATACTTAAATTCTACTATTTTTATGGGAATTTGTCAACCATATTCGTGTTGACATTGTATTGTGATATTGTTATAATATAATAAAGTATTAAAGCAGGAGGCTATCATGAGCGAAAATATAGAGCGTGAGATTAAAATTTCTCTCACAAAAGAACAATATAACACCGCTGAAAAGCTTTTTCAGTGGGGCAAAATAATAGAGCAGACCAATTTTTATTATATTCCACAGCAGGATGCGGGCATGACAAGTATCAGGGTAAGACAAATAGGGGATAAGTATTTTTTACAGCTTAAAGCACCTATATCTGAAAACGGTGCGCTCCATGTGAAAAAAGAGTATGAACAACAGCTTGACAGCCTGCCTGAAACGCTCACCGCACAGGAGCTTTCACAGCTTGTGGGGAGAGATTTCCCTGCCGCTGACCTTACAGGCTCTTTGCATACTCAGCGCAAGCTCTGCACTGATTTCGACCATGTTGAGATATGCCTAGACAAAAGCGAATATCTCGGCGTGACCGACTATGAGTTGGAGCTTGAATATACAGCAGACTATCCCGAAAAGCCTTTGGAGATACTGAAAAATGCAGGTATCACACAGGGAGAAGCGGTAATAGGCAAGTATGCAAGGTTTATGGAAAGAGCGAAAAAGCTGGGCAAGTGCTGATTTTCGCCTATCTGCGGTCATTTTCTATGAAAAAGCACCCACAGCCTGCAAAGGTTTGGGCAATAATGATAATTGACAGTGACGTTATAATATGTTATTATATTAAAGTGTTAAAACGTATGAAATGGTATTTTGACGATACCCGAAAGGAAGTTAATAATGAAAAGATCTATTTTTAAGACTATCGCATCACTTTCCGCTGCTGCCATGATGCTTTTGGCTGTAGGCTGCGGAAGCACATCTGATTCTTCATCAGCAGCAGGCACAAACAGCACAGCCGCTGCAACAGGCGAGGATAACTCACTTCAGAAAGTTCTTGATTCAGGCAAGCTTGTGCTTGGTCTTGACCCAACATTCAAGCCAATGGGCTACACGGACGAGAACGACAACATCGTAGGCTTTGATATCGACGTTGCAAAGGAAGTTTGCTCAAGACTTGGTGTAGAACTTGAAACTTACTCTGTAAACTGGGATACAAAGGAGCAGGATCTTAATGCAGGCACAATAGATTGTATCTGGAACGGCCTTTCTGTCAGCGATGAGAGAAAGAAAGTAATGCTCATGAGCGAGCCTTACATGAAGAATGAAATGGTGTTCGTTGTAAACGGCTCAAGCGACGTTGCTTCACAGGCTGATCTTGCAGGCAAGAACATTGCCGTGCAGAACGGCTCAACAGCACAGGAAACACTTCTTGCATCTGACGTTGTAGCAAATGGTGCGACAACAACGGAGCTTGCAACAAATGTTGAAGCCCTCCAGCAGTTGGAGCTTAACATGGTAGACGCAGCGTTCCTTGACTCAGTAGTTGCAAACTACGAGATATCCACATCAGGCAAGGATTACAAGGTGCTTCCTGACGGCCTTGACCCGGAGGAGTACGCTATCGGCTTCAGACTTGGTGATCAGGCACTTTGCGACAAGATCGAGGAGATCCTTCACGAAATGAAGCAGGACGGCAAGCTTGCTGAGATATCAACAACTTGGTTCGGAAGCGACATCACGACCATAGAATAATCACAAAAACATTCAATCGGACAGTCTTCGGGCTGTCCGATTTTTTTGCTTTATTAAGTTTTTCTGCGTGTCATATCTTTAGAAAATAAAAAGTCTCGCAAACAACGTGTTTACGAGACTTTTTGGCGGAGAAGGAGGGATTCGAACCCTCGATGAGCTATTAACCCATACACGAGTTCCAGTCGTGCGCCATAAACCGGGCTAGGCGACTTCTCCAGTTTATCATTTTTTATATGTGTCACACTATCTAAGCGACTTTAATATTATACCATATGATCTTTTACTTGTCAAGACATTTTTGAAACTTTTTTGTTCTTTTCTTATTCAGAAGTTCTGTGTAAAAAAAAAGTTTTCTCTGCGATGCTTTATTAACAATATTCTGAAAAGTTTTCATTTTATTTTCTATATGAACATGTTACCGAAAATTTTCGCAATCTCGAAAACGATTAAGCGAATCATTTAGTTGATTTATAACAAATTTAATCAAATATATGTATTGGTAATATTGAAAAAAGCTTAATAATTTTACCACAAAAATAAAAAAGTCGTTAAAAAGTTTACGAAAATTCACAAAATGCCTTTGACAACTCGAGGCAAATGTGGTATAATGTTTAAATGACTGTAGGGTGCAGTGCGTCTAAATGCAACATTATAGAGAAGGTGAGACATTTTGGGAAGAAAACGCATTGGAGTGATATTGTCTGAGGCAGAAAGCTATTATCAGGAAAGATTGCTGAGAGGCGTAATGACAAAGGCTTTTCAGCTTGACTATGATGTGCTTATCTTCACAAGCTTTGTCAAAGTGTCATTCTTAAAAGCAGTGTCTGTTGGAGAAATGCAGATATATGACGTTATAAATTATGATAAGCTCGATGGCGTTATCGTTTTGGCAGATACCTTAAAAATGCCTGGGCTTTTTGACAAAATATGCAGGGATATAGATGAGAAATGTCATGTTCCTGTGGTTTTTATAGATGGAAGCTATAAGGACTATGAAAGTATTTATACCCGTGACGAAATACCATTTATGCAATTGACAGAACATCTTATCGAGGTCCATGGATGCAGGAAGATACTTTTTTTGAGCGGTCCGCTGGAGACTGCCACCACTCGTGAACGGCTTGCGGGATATAAGCGTGCCCTTGAAAAGCATGGCATAGAGTATGATCCGGACTATGATAAAGCGGCAGAGGTGGCAAATAATATCATCTATGGCAGACGTAAAAAGCCTGACGCTATCGTTTGCTGTGGAGATTATATGGCTATAGGCGTTGTACATGAATATCAGAAAAACGGTTTGAGCGTGCCTGAGGATATGATAGTTGCAGGTTATGACGCAATAGACGAGGCTATCCATTGCGTGCCAGCTATAACCTCGTGCTCACCGCCGATCTTTGAAACTGGCGTGAACGCAGTAATGACCATTGAGGCAAGGATCAAAGGCGTTGAACCGCAGGGTCTTATGGAGGACGGCGGCAAGGTGGAGATAGGTGCTTCCTGCGGCTGTCATGAGGATTATAGCTATACAAAGCGTGATCTTTTATCATCTCAGAACAAGATGAATTATCATGACTTTTTGGACAGCAATATGACCGATATAATGGCTTGCTCTAAAGATCCCGATGATCTGATGGCCAGGATACAATATTTTCTCTATCTTATCATTGGTCATGAGAGGTATTATCTCTGCCTTAATGAGGATTGCCTTGGAGAGCATGAGATAGTCGGTGAGGTCTCCACTGTTCCAAAGGAATATACAGAAAATATGGTGCTTTATATAAGAAACGTTGACGGCAAAAGCAGAACTCTTCATGATCCTTTTGAACTCAAAGAGATATTTCCTGATCTGGATGAAGAACGAGAAAGCCCTTGTGCATTCTTTATCACCCCGGTACATTTTATAGATCGGTGCTATGGCTATGCTGTATTGTCTTACGGTGACGAAATAAAATCGATAGATATCACTTATCGTAATTGGACAAATCATGTAAGCAATGCTCTGGAATCAATGCGGATACGAAACTCCATAGCTAATCTTGCAGTCCGTGACGCTATGACAGGTGTTTATTCGAGAATAGGCATTGAGAAAAATATCCAGTTTGTTGTTGACAGAATGTCAAATCCGAAAAATAAGGCTTTTATCGCTGTCTGCGATCTGGACTGTCTTAAAAAGATAAATGATAATTTTGGCCATAACTGCGGTGATATTGCAATAAAAGCGATCGCAGACGCAGTTTTGGCATCGACAAAAAATCATGAGATATGCGCAAGGATAGGCGGCGATGAGTTTGTGGTGATAGGCTGTAACGACTATAACGACAACTATCCTGAACGATTTTCTGCAAGGGTCAACGACCGGCTTAGGGTATATAACAAGTTTGCAGGTAACGAGTTTGAGGTCAGCGTTAGTATAGGCGGTATTTGTAAACATATAACAGATATCCACGAGCTTGAAGATATGTTTACACAGGCGGATAAGATAATGTACGCAAGTAAATTGGAAAGACATAAAAACAGGAAATAGCAATAGATAAAATATCAGTGTATTACAACGGACGGTCAGTGATCGTCCGTTTTTGCGTGTGAGAGACACATATTGTAGGTTTGTCAATCATATTGGACACTATTATTAAGAAATTCGATAGGCGAAAA
>OHJS01000366.1_pt1 | contig 30906 bp, 6 predicted proteins | sample 1568661 | NCBI WGS metagenome assembly OHJS01 (sample SAMEA3879603, study PRJEB24766) | human gut metagenome | biome: human-associated habitat; feature: feces | place: USA | collected 1985/1987 | reverse complement strand
TCGATAACACGGAAGTTCCAAAGTACAAAAGTGCTGGAGCTTCCGGTTTCGATTTACGAGCCATGTTTAATCCTAATATACCTTCTCTCAATCCTGAGAATGTTGGTAAAATAGGTCTTGGAGATAAGTATATTACATCATATTTATATGATACTCAATATGCTGGTCTTGAATGGGTTATTGATTTTAATACGCTTCATAAATCTATTCGTCATGCAATAAGTCAACCAGTTGAAGGAAATACTCTTCTGGAATATATGGTTATAAATAATATTGACGCAGTTAATATCATTCTCCCATATAAAACTGTTAAATTTGAAACTAATATTTATACTGAAATACCTGAAGAAGATGAAATGCAAATTCGTCCTCGTAGTGGTATCTCAAGTTCAACACTTATGTCTGTTAAATTAGGTACGATTGATACCGATTACAGAGGTAATATTGGAATTATAGTACAAAATCCTACACCTTTTAGTTATATTATTATTCCTAATAGTAGACTTGCACAAGGTGTAATTGTTGAAAAGAAACGTGCAGTATTTGATATTAAATCTTCTAAAGATGAATTAAGCAAAACTGAACGTGGTGAAAATGGTTTTGGAAAAAGTGGATTAATGTAAATTATGAATAACGAAGAAGTTAAACTCCAAAGTGGTCAAGGTTATTACATTGGAGTAAAAATGATTAAAGCTCGTAAAGCTTGGATGGTTAATGGTAATGATATTATTTATGACCTTAATCATAAAATTAATGATAATGATTTTGTAGATGAAGGTTATGAAGTAGAATATTCTGATGATTATAAATCTTTTTCACCCAAAGATGTTTTCGAGAAAGCATATTATCAGATTTTAGACCCTACTAAAATTAGTGAAGGTGATGTTCTTGGATTTATGAAACAAGGGTATTCTCTTAGACTTGGTGAAAAGACTACCGTTGTTCTTGATACTACTATTACTGGATTTGATACCATTGGTACGTCAGCTTGTGTAAATCCTAATAATTACGACCATGCTATTGGCGAAGGTATTGCTCGTCGTGATATTAAGGATAAGATTTGGGGACATTTAGGTTTTGTTCTTCAATGGGCTATTAATGGTCTTAAAAGGTAGTTTATGATTAAGCGACTAAATGTAAAGAAAAATGTTAGATTATTAAGTGTACAATGGGATGGTGCTAATATCTCAGAATGTGTTAGTTTTTGTAGATATTGTCATTTTTCCGATGGTTGGATGTTTATTATGTTTAGAGAGAATATAATTCGACTTAATAAAGGAGATTGGATTATTGCTTTAACTGATAAAGAATTTACTGTTATTAATAATGAAACATATCAATATCTTTTTGATAAACCGAAAGATGTTGAAAACGGTGGCGAATAAAACGTGACAAGTGGGCGTGCAACCTCCTGCCCCACCGGGTCAGCGAAGCCCGAAGGGCTGAGCTATCAATGTTACAACTTTAATTGCTACTATAATTGTTGTTATTATTAATAACGATATTACTAACATAATAAGTAATACAGACAGACCGTCAGAGTGCCTATTTTCAGGCGTTCTGACGGTCTTTTTTTGTCAGTTAGACAAATGTACCATTAACAAAAGATAATGCCCGTAGCAGGCTGGGAAGCACCGCCACGGGCAAATATCCGACGTTTACTCTATTAGACTATTCGTCCTCGTAGTTATCACTATCTTTCGGACTAATCATTTCTCTAACACCACTAAATGTAATACCAAAAGGATTATACATATTGTAATAAGACATAGTAGCACCGAGATTATTAAACTTATTAATTTGACGAAGAACAGGAACAGCTTGACGTAATGCAACTGCACGTTTATCTTGTCCCTTATAAATACCTCTATCATAAATAAGTTCATCATCATCAACCCAAAGACCTTGAATAGTAAGATTAACAAGTTTATATGCAGATTGTAAAGTTTTCTGACCAGCAAACAAACTATTTGCAGTTTGTTCTATTGTAGCCATCCAACCAAATACTGGCATAGGTTCAATCATTTGTTGATAATAAGTTGTTGCAGCATACATAGCGTGCTGATACAAAATATTATCTTCGTCATCATCATCTTTCTTAAATGCACCAAGTGTCATAGCAGCAAGAGCACTGAAAGCTAAAGCACCCATTAAACGAGCAAATTTCATAGTTGCTATCTGTTCATTTAAGGGGAGAGTATTATAATAGAATCCTACATTAAGTAACCAACTCGATACACCTTTGAAGAAGTTACCAATACCTTTCATATAGTCGATAACAGTATTGTTATCATTAAGACTATCTTTGAAGGCTTGACTGCCACTTCTAAACATATCAAACATAGGATTAAATACAGGAACTTCATAAGAACCTAATTGTTCATTATAAAATATACGACCGAAACGACGACCGAAATAACGAACAAAGTTAGGACGAACCCATTTCTTAAATTGCATTAACAAATCACCAAAAGCAGCATCTTGTAAACTATTTCTGTCTACACGATTGTAAATACCATGTAATGATTGGTTAATAGCTTTAACTCGACCACGGAACTCCGAAAGAGTTTCTTCTGTAAGACCACTTTCAGGATTAAAACTCAAACGACCATCTTCAAGTTTAAGTTCCGAACGAAGAGTATTGTATTTATCAAAAGCTTCACGTTGAGCTTTTTTATCAGTCTTTCGAGAATTAACAATTTTCTTACGTTGTTCATCAGAAAGTAAATTATAATGTGATTTAAGATATTGAGAAGCATAATCGTGATTCCATAAATACTCTTTTGAAGTACGTTTTTCTTCACGAGCTATTTCAGCATCTAAATCTTCTTTGAAAATAAGATATTTATCATATTGTTCGTTAGTAAGAACCTCTTGTAATAATTTTTCAAGATTATCATTATAAAAATCATTGAAAGCCATAATCTTACCACCAACTACTCGATGAGATTGTGTAGCAGCAAGTAACATACCAAACTGCATAATGAACTCACCCATGTTATTAGGAGCATAGCCAACAGTATCAACCATTCGCATAGCTTTAATCCAATAGGAAGTTCCAGTATCAGAAGATGTTACATCACGAGTATCTTGATAAATATCATCAAAATCTTTAATGATTGCTACAAGTACATCATCAGTTCTTGTCGAATTAATATCGCGTAAGAAATGAGGGATAGTCTTAATAACATCACGCAAACCTGATTTCATAATATCTTTGCTTTCAACAAAGTTATTAGCAGTAGATTCAACTATCATATCAGTAACACCTTTGAGAATATTAGTGATACCAGCAGTATAGTTGAGATACATGAAAGTCATAGAAGTATAACGCAATAATGCACCGGCAGAAACATCGAGAACACTATTATATTTACTAAAATTAAAAATACGACGTTCCATATTATTTAACTGTTCATTCGCATTTTTAATAATATCACGAGGTGCTACACCAGAAACTCCACGTTCATTCATTAAATATTTTGTAAGCTGATAATCAGTTTCAAAATTATTAATTGCACGAAGATTATAAAGTTCTTGTGTAAAACCTTTCATTACATCAACAATATCATAAGACATCACATTTGCTTTATACTTTTTATTTTCAAGCATTACAGCATCGTTATAATGTCTAATCTCACGAAGAGTTGAAGGTTTAACTGTAATAGGAAGTTTGTTATTTTTATCAAACCATTCATTAAATAATTCTACGATTCGAGCTTCGTATTCAGTATAACTTTCAGATTTGTACTTTTTACGAATATTGAATACAGGAATATGTTTAGGAACTTGCAAAGTTTGAGCTTTTGTAACAAATCGTTTAGTACCATCAATGTCAGTATAATACCTATCTTTATGAATCATAGGAATACTAACAAATTGTTTAGCAGATTGACCTAATGTAGCTTGAGGAATGAAAGGCATTACCTCATCCCATCTGCCATAATAGTTAATCCAGTTACCGTCATATTCACGAATAGTTCGTTGAATAAGATTACGAATAGTATTGAGTAACTTTTGTTCTTTATCATTTAAAGCTGCATATTCATCTGATACCGGAGTATTACCAAAATCAAGTTTATAAAGAACATTTTCACGTTTACCACTAATATCAGTGATAAGACTAAGTTCGATAAGGTCGTGAGTTTGTAAATAAACAAGTTTCTCACGATTACTTAATTCAGTAAGTTCAGCAAGATGCTTAGCTGCTTCAGTATCACTTAATGGAACAATGTTCCAAGTATGATTTTCATTATATTTCTTTATAATATCATCAATGATTTCAAGAGTCTTTTCAGCAGTAGCTCTTGTAACAAATCCACTGTCAGTATAAAGATTCTTATAAATAGCATCATGAATATCTTTTCGTAAAGTACCAGTCGAATCTCCAAGACCTTCTGTTTTATAACTACCGATTAAATCTCCATATTCATTAATGAATTTATGCATTAACTTTTCACGAGCACGAGCATTTTTAGAAAGTCCCGGTTGAAACTCTTCAAGTGCACTTTCAAGTTCATCATTAATGCGTTGAGCTGCTTTCTTAGCTTTATAATTAGCTTCATCCCATGCTTTACCAGTAATATCAATTAAAGTAATACCAGTTGTAAAAGCAGAATCAAGCCAAAGTTGTGTCTTATTAATATCTTTATCAAGTTCAAATAACAAATGCTGAATTTCTAACCACTCATCTTCTGTTATTTCAACACTATTAACATCAAATCCTTCAAGACTACCATTGTGTGAAGCAAGATATTCTTTAATCTTACTAAATGCAGTAGTGTATTTAGGATTACGACTCTTATCAATTACAGCCCAAGTTACTACATCTTTAACAGATTGAATGACATTAGACCGTATTCCAGCAACTTTTGTTGCAAGAGATTTAAGTCGAGCTATATTATTATTTAATTCACCAAATTCCTTAGTAAATAATTCTTTACCTTCTTCACTTTCAGCATCATAAACTGTATCTTGAATTTTGATTTCTTCAAGTGTAAGATATGGACTAAAATGAGAAGCAAGTTTTAACATCATTACAAGTCTATCTTTGTAATCAAGAGCTGCACCATAATTTGAACGAATCTCTTCATAATTCAAATCTTTAGTAATAGCCCATAATTGCTTGATAGCATCATAAACAGAACTACTTAAATTAGCCAAACGACTATAAGTAGCTTTCATTGCAGCAATATCTCGTTCTTCAAGAGCACTTTGAATACCACCTTCAAAACTTTCATCATCGAAGGACTTTAAGATATTCATAAATTCCTCACGATTTCCAACATTGTTATTATTCAAAAATTTCTGGATTCTATCCATAATTTTCAAAGTTTCAATAGCAATATTAGAATCTACAACAAGAGAATTTCGTAAACCATCTCTTGTAGGAACATCAGCATGAACAACACGAGAATATAATTTTTCATTATCACCATAAATATTAATATTCCTACGAGGAACATCAATATATGTTTCTGCAACTATTCGACCAACACCATCATTTAAGACAGTACTAACCGAAGTCATAATAGGATTAATTCTGTAAAGATTACTAATAAAAGTTTTTGTCCAATCATCTAAATAATTGAAATCTCTATTAGCATCAATCAGAACATCACCGTTAATATAAAGATTACCATTCTTTAACATAGGAGCTACACGAAGAGCTTCTTCATAAGCAGATTTGTTATAATCTACTTGAATTGCAGATTTATGATAACCTTTATAGAAAGAATGAGTTGCTTGTGTAGTAATAAAAATAGATGAAGCAGAAGATTCTAATTCATTATAAATAACATCACTTGCAGAAGAATGTGTATGTTCAACATTGATGAATGTAGGAGTAGTAACTTCAACTGAATTTAATACTTCAAAATTTGTATCAGATACAGAAGCAACATCAGTATCAATTACATCTTCAGTTTCAACATCAATAGTGCTATCAACAGTATCTTCTGTTTCAATCATATTAGCATCATTGAAATCTGAATTTTCATCCATTTGGACTGATTCATTATCATCAATAGCTAACATGAATTTATGAATAGCATCAGAATCTATAATAACCGATAACCTATCAGTTACAATAGTTTCACCATCTTTTTGAACTTGTGCCATCATACCTTCTTGATAAGTAGGTATAATACTAATGTCACCAGTCATTAAAGATGCCTCATTGCGAAGTAAAGGATTGACAGGTAAGAATACATAAATCTGTTTCAACGGACTATTTGTATTTGTAGGAATTATATATCGTTTGTATACACGATTCTTACTACGAGTAATCCTTTCAGTTACATATTCTGCATTAGCATATTCAGAATTAATTAATCGAGCTTCAGTTTCAATATAGAAATTCTGAGTATTACCATTCTCATCAATATAAGAACCAGTACCAACATTTTCGCCGTTAGCATTTTGAACATAACCAATAGTAGCTTTATTCTTATTTGCTTCCCAACGATAACGTTTTTGTATATCACTTAATAATACTGGATTCATATCTGATTTCATACGAGATATTAAACTCATAACAGGTGTAATATCTACGTTTCCATCAAATACAGCTTTTTCAGCATTTCTTAAGTTTTCTGCGTAATTACCAAGATTAACAGAAGGGTCAGGATAATGAACTTCACGGCATAAAGCATCGTATTCTGCATTAAGTCGATTAGTACTTATAAGTTCAATCGGAATATATTTTGAAACATTATAAGCATAATTAAAACCTTCTGTAACATAAGTATAAACTAATAACTGACGTATCGTATGAGCAATGTAAGGAATTTTACTATCCCACATACGAAGAATACTATCAGTCATATTAGACCAAGAATTGACATCATTATCATCACGTTGGATTCTAATAACATCATAAGGTACAGAACGATTATTCTTACGAACTGTTAAATACTTAAATATGTTATCGCCTCTAAATTCAGGTGATTTCTCAATATAATCTCTTAATGTACTATCTTTTTGAATAAATTGAATCTGTTGAGCAAGTGAAAGTTTAGTATATTGAGTAAAACTTTCAGGTGTATAACCATCTTTAACAGTATTTAAAAGAGTCTTAAAGATAAGTTTTTGTTCTTTAAGTTGTTCTTCTGTATGAATACCTAATGTAGTAAGAATTTCCGGAGTATTATCAGGTGTTAAAATAGGAAGAACTTTAACAAGTCCATTATCTAATCGACCGTTAATACTTACGAGATAGTTCATAATACTATCAGTAACATATTTATAAGTAGATTCATCAATCGAATTTTTACGTTGAAGTATCTGACCTAAAATCGTATTAGCAATGTGATGATTTCGAGTAATGAAAACATCACCGAAACCATTAGCCATTAACCAATGTGCATACTGATAACGAGCTTGAATTACTCCGTAAGCACTTTGATTTTCAGTATCATTAAATTTGTTGCCATCAAGATAACCTTCAAATGAACCAACAAATATACTTTCAATAATGTCTTTACCATTATCAAGAATTACTTTATTAGGAGTTTCATATCCAACAGCTAAATCCTCAATAAGTTCACGACGTGTCATAATATCATTTCGTTTCGGAAGTTCCGAACGAAACAGTTTCATATCAGAATAAGTAATCGCAGCAAGAGGATTACCTTTAACATCTTTTGGTTTATAATGCCGTCTAAAAGCATCAGAACTTTCACGAGTAAAAGCAGCTTTAATCGCATCTATTGCTTTAGGATTACCAGCATTTTCTTCGATATATTCATCAATAAATCGAAGTGTTTGATTATACTTATCATTTACAAGTTCTTTTAAAGCTTTTACTGGATAATAATATTCAGCAAGTTTACGTTCTTTTTGGTCAGCCTTAAAGAAACTATCAACCCTACTTTCACTTTTAAGCATAAAGTTAAGGTCAATCAAATTAGTAGCAATTTCATTGTATTCAACAAAATTACCAAGAACGCTAATCTGACGTAATAACCAATCTGCTGTACGATTATCACGATTTTTAATATTATCTAATAACTCTTCAGTAGTTTGATAACCATATTTACCACTGATTTCATTAATAGTGATATTCGGTAATTTATCTTTTAATTCATTAAGCTGTCCGACAGTAAGAGTTTTAGTTTTACTTTTACCACTTGCGACAGTCATTATTACATCATGAGATTCAACCGGAGTAATTTCTTTTTTAACAATTAAATCAGCATAAATCTTAGCAAGTTCTACACTATAATCAGAACGAATTGCTTCAACAGCATCAAGAATTGTAAAATTACCACGACTTAATGATTGAACTTCCATTCGATTAACCGCTTCAACAATAGCAGGTTGATGAATAAAAGCATCCTCATTAGTAAACCTATTAGCTTTACCATTATAAAGTTCAATAGTAACACCAGATGATATAGCACGAGCTACACTTAAAGTATGAACATTAAGATTAAATCCAAGTCCAGCTTTAAGAACATCAAGAATACCAGAAGTAAACTGATTCATTTGAAGTTCAACTCGCTCACCACTAATATCCAAATGTTCATTAAGTGCATCATTATTAATCCAAACATCATTAACCCAAAGAGCATTTTCTTTTGGCAATAATTGGATATTTTCAGCACCATATCGTTTAGCTAAAAATTCTTTATATTTATTTGTTAATCGAGGTACACCTTTATCACTTACAGTGTACATTTCACTTCTATCAGCAAAACCTTTAGGTATCGGTAAAGAATTAAGACTAATCTTACGACGAATACCTTTAAGCAATCTACCATGTAAAGTAGAAATTGTTGCGATTAAAGTATCGAAATTAACAGAGTGACCTTTAAGAACTGTTGAACCCATACTCATGTTATTAAGAGTAATCTTATCCATGAGATTATTAGGATTCAAAGTTTTAAGAGTATAATTCCAAAAAGCATTATCACGATCAGATACAGCTTGAATTTCAGCCATACCATTGGGTTTATTTACTTCTTCAGCATGATTTGGATTAGAAAGAACAGCTGTAATAATATCAATCAAATGATTATCACGAGCTTCTCTACTATTCAATTCATAAATACTCTCGTTTTGAACAAAGTCTTTTGTAAAAGCATTAAATGCCTTATCAATATTACTTTGAATAGCACTTAAATGAGGAACAATAGTTTTATCAGTATCCTCAACAAGATATTGGAATTTTGATTTAATAGTATCAAAATTACTAATTGTATCAGGAGAAATATCAATAGTAGCTAACTGACTATTAACATTCTTAACAAACTTAATTAAATCATTAATTGCTTTATGAGCACGAATTAATAAATCCGAAGTATAAGCACGTTGAGTTTGAGTGTAATTACCAAAATCTTCAGTAACACCATCTCGCTTATTAGCAAGATATTCTCGAACTAAACTATTTACATCACCGTAATTCTTTGCAAATCCATACTGTAAATTATGCAGAATAGATTTAAGAATCTTAGTATATTCCGAATTACTTTTAACATCTTGTAAATCCTCTTTAATTAATTCAATGATGTTATTAAGAGGAGATTGATTTGTATTAGTAGGTACTAAATTAGGATTATAATATCGGCTAATCCACTTAATAATAGCATTAAAATTATGACTTGTTAAATTAGTAAATTTTTGCGGAGTAGTGGCTAATTCGATATACTTTTGCTTAAATACCGACCGTGTGAATTTACCCCCTACTTGGGCCTGCGAGGCATCAAATTTCGACTTAAATTCGACAGGTATATATTTGTCTTGCTCAAAAATTACATTGCGATAGTAGGCGTAAATCGAGTCAATATCGAAGTCCCAGCCAGTACGAGTAATAAGACTTTGTGGGAATATAGCTTGTGTAGCATTATTATTAAGAAAACCAACAACTTCAAATACAATCATTGATTGTTTACCCTCGGTAGGAATACGAATACCTATCATTCGACGAGCTTTAACATCAAGTTTGTCAATATCAACAGTTATAATATCCTTAGTTGTACCATCTTCATTAGTAATAGTTTTAACAGTACCAATATTTTTATAGAAATCCATTTTCCACGGATTAACTATAACTTCTGCATAATAATAATTTCCATCCTCACGATATTCAGCTTGTAATTCAAGACTTCTACCAGTTCGTTTACATTCTTCAATGAAACTCGAAGCATATGTAATAGAACCATTAGCAACAAGTTCATCAATCGTTTTATTATAAAGTTCTTTATCATAATAGAACTCATTATGTTTGATTAACTCATTACTTGCAGTAAATATATCAGCTCGAATAGGAGCATGAAATCCGGGAAGATATTTATTAATAACTTGTTTACTTAACATAGAAGCAAGTATCTTCTCTAACTTACCTTTAATAACAGGATAAGATAAAGGCATAGTCGGAAGACCATCTTCTTTAATTTCAAGAGCTTTTCGAATAGTTATAGCATCAACATCATCCGATATAATTTCTTGAAAACGATTAACAAGTTTATTTATATCAATTTGAATAGCACCGCGAGCATCAGTTCGAATTTCACCATTCTCATCGATACCACCAATATCGTAAAGTAATTGCATAGCATCTTCACGAATATTAGTAGCTAATGTCTTTTGAAATTCATCAAACAGTTCTTTACCAGTAACATTTTTGCCATCTAATTCATAAATAGCATTATTCCAATCAAGACCTTCCATAATCTGCTTAACTAACTGACCACCTAAAATAGTAGTTTCATCAAGCAAATCAGCTTTAATATCTTGTTGAATAACAAAATCACTATCTCGCATATAAAGAATAGACCTATCATCTACTCGATTTAATGCCTCAATATCAAGACCACCTTGGTCATTATGAATTTTAACTGGTGTAATACCAGATACTTTAACAGCAGAAATAGGACTAACTTGGTCAATATTATTTTGAATCATCCAATCATATAATTGACCAATAGCACTACCTCGTGTCATACTTTCAAAAAGAACAACAGTTGAGTCTTTAATCTGAACACTATCTACTTCATCAGCAAATATATCAACTTCATTACCAGTTACAGCCGGAGCATGATAAAAATCACCACGGCGACGACGAGTTGTACCAAACAATTTAACTTGTTCTACAACCTTAGCGTAAGATGTAGGATTAAATGTTTTAGTCTGGTCTTGTAAATCAGTAATATATTGATACAAAGGTTCACTTGGATTCCAACGACCAGTGGCTTTCAAAAGTTTGATAAGACCTACATCAGTCATAATAGACTGAGAGTCATTAATTGTAGCAGTAGCACGATAAGCATCCAAAATAGCTTCATTTTGAATACCCATTTTATCAAGAATATTGCTATTGAAATTCATATCTTCCATAACAACAACTTTACGAGGAGTATCGTTATGAATTGAATCAATAGAATTAAGACCATTCTTAATAACTTGTGCTACACGTTTATTGAGGTCTACTGTATCTTTATATTCTTCAATATCACCATTAAATATAGCGTTCATACTATGATTATAGATAGTATGATTAAGTAATACTTTAAGTAAACTTAATCGAACACCATCATTATCCATAATATCGTAAGTAGCAAGAACATGCTGACGAGCGCTATTTAACAAACTTTCTTTCTTTAATGTAGGAATAGTATCAAGAGTATACTCTTTACCATCAGCTTTACGACGTTTAATCCAGTCATTAGCTTTCTGATTATATACTTCTTGAACTAAATCTGCTAAATAACTATCGAAAGTAGTAACTACACTTGTATCAGTTTTGATATTAGTATCGTAAATACTTTTAGCGATATTTTCAAAACTATCAACACCAATTGTAGCGTTCCAACGAATATAAGCAGTTACGAAATCACGAATATTACCAGTATTAGCAACAAGATTTTCATCGTAAGGTTCATTGCGAACTTGTGCAATCATATTACGATAAACTTCTGCAATATCTACATTATTTATCTTTGCAATATGAGCAGGTAATGTGATATTCTTACCGTTCTCAATATAAGTAATATTCAAGAACTGAAATGCCTTACCAGTCGGAATACCTTTTGCATCATAAATAGCTCTACCATTCCAATACTTTCGATTATGACGAGTTTTCATTTGAGCAAGATTCTCGTCACTATTATCTCTTAATTGGAATATAATTTGTCCAAAAGTATTAAACTTAAAGACATCACTATTTACAATCTTTTCGATAGAATGAAAAATATTAGATTCTTCATTTATCGGATTATCTGTTATACGAACAAACTTATTTCGTGCAACAAGATTATCTAAATATTCAGTTACATAAGAATATATACGAGGAGCATGAGTAGCTAACCTACTACTAATACCATTCATCGGAAGATAAATATTTAATCCACGAGAAATAGCATTATTAATAAATGGAACTACTCGATTTTCAAAATCTTTTACATAAGCATCATAATCTGCATCAGTAAAATAATCTGTTGTCGTAGGTTTATTAGGAGTGATATTCTCACCCTTAAACCCATCAATTTCGATAGTATTTTTAAAACCACGAATAGATTCTTGTCCAGATGTTGCTGGAGCACCTATCGCACGACTTTTAGTATTACCTGAAAAGATAAATACAGATTTAGGATGTGTTGCAACAGCCGCAGGTGTATAATTAGAACCAAAAGTCTTAACGTGAATTGAAGTATGAGGCTTAGAAGAATCTTTAATAAATAAATCATCAACTTCAAGTCGTTTTGTAGTCATCATATAACTACGAGGACTATCAGATGTTAAGAATACATATTGACCAAGCATATTAAGAATAACCTCGGTATATGTATAAAGAGCACCTTGTACTTCACGATATTTCAGACCTTTATTTCCAATCTTAACACCATTAAATGCAGATAATGCAAATTGATAACGACGTTCAACATCAGAAATAAATGCAGGATTTACTTCGTATTCACCAATACTATTTTTAGTAAATATTCCAAGACCAGTCTTTTCATCATAAATAAGAATATTATCTTCTGCACCCGGAGCAGTTAAAGTCGGGTCATTAAGATAATCCTTAAATATATGCTTGATATATTCAGTATTTACACCAGTACGAGTAATAAATCCACGAAGGAACTTTGTAAGCATACTATCATACTGAGGTGAATAATTAAGTTTACCTTGAACATCAAGATAACTCATATTCGTAAAACTGTTAAAATCATAAGTAGCAATTTGTGCTAATGAATATAAATATCCATTAATATTATGTGCAGGAATTTCTTTGCCATGATATGTATTAACCCGATGTTTAGTATCATTAACTACATTTTCAAGAAGAGAATTAACTCTTGAATATACTTCATTTGCATTATCATTTGCATTATAATATTGAGTAAGAGCATCACGAGTAATTGCTAATCCTAAGTAATTAATTACAGACATCTGTTTATCTAACAGAGCTGCTTTATCAATCTTACTACGTTTTGAAATAGGTTCAAAAATACGTTTAGATTTAGGATTAGTATAAAGTACATCATTCAGATTATTATACAATCCAAATTCAATATTTGTACTTAAAACACTTTCAAATCTATCAATATAAGTTTTAACACCAAATGATTCTCGATTATTCTGATAAATAGTAGCATTATTACCACCTTCTAATGCCATAATATTTACAGGAATAACAGCAAGTTTAATTCCAGAAATATAAGCATTTACAAAAGAATTATCATAATCAGAAGCAGCAGAACCATCATCTTCAAATACTCGTTGGAATATTTCAAGAATAGGAGTAAATTCATCATTTATAGCAGCAAGTTGTTGCAATCTATTATATACATCTTGAGGTTGGATATCGTAAAGATGTGCCTCAATAAGTTTATTCCATAAAACATTAATATCAATAGGAGCAGGAATATATGCTTTGTTAGCAGTTCTATTTTTGAAATTACTCGAACCTACAAGAAGAGCTATTTGAGCTTTAACATGAGATGCTAACGTATTCTTTCTATCAATACGTTCTTTTTGCAAATCATCCCACATTACTTCAATATCTTCAATAGCATCACGTTGTCCTTCTTCTGTACTTTCATCATCTACAATCCGATTATTCTGATAAGCACGCTTGCGATTAATACCATAGTTCTTATCAATATAATCAAGAAAATAATTAAAGATTTGACTATTACCTTTATTCAAATCAGTAAGTACATTTGCTACAAAAATATCGTTGAATCTTGTAGGAATAAAATTAGGTCGAGCTTTATACTCTTCAAGTTCTTTATTAAACTCAGCAAGAATTAAAGCTTTAAATCCACTACGAGAAACATCTCTGTAATTAGCTTCAAAACGAGCTTGTCTTTGTTCCGCAGTAAGACCTTTTAACTTAAAATAAGCAGCAGTTAAAACACGAGCCATATAAGCATAATCCATCTCATCAAATGTAGCAGTATTTACAATAGACGGATTAAAAGCGTGTTTAATATCAAGACCTAATGCGTTACCAAGAGATTCAAAATCTTTACGAATATCTTCACTATAAGTTTCATCTGTCGAAAGAGCAGCTAATACAGATTCTAATTTAAGTTCTCCACTTGTATAAACGGGATAACCCGTAGCTCCATAAGGAGTACGGGCATCCGCTTCTGCATATAAAAACGCTGTAAGAATACGACGCTTAAAAGCATTCTCTAATGATACATCAGCATCATCTTCAGCATAGCCTCGAATATTATTATAATCTTTAATAGTAGGTAAAACACCTTTTTCCATTAAAGATGTAATAATATCTTCAATAGGTTTAGTCTTAAAAGACTTCATTTGATGATAAAGACCAGATTTCTCAAGTCTTCCATCAACAGTTAAACGATAAGGTTCAGGACTACATTGTGCATTCATAAACTAACAAATTTTGTTATTATTGTCATCAATATATTTATCAATAAATTCAATTACATATTCACCGTTTGAAGATACAACATTTTTCTGATTATTCAAAACATTTTCAGAACTATTTGAAAAAACCTGACCAGTGGGCGTCAAACCCACTCCCCCACCGGGTATCACTATGTTCGGGCCAATATCAGAAACATCAATACTATTAAGTGTTTCAGAATTATTGTCATCAAACGTAATTTCACTGTCATCATCAAGGAAATCTAATTCAGCTTGAGCTGCTCTTTGATTTTCTGTCAGAGGTACATCAGGCGTTTTAATAGGTTCTGTAACTGATAAATTATCATGTGTTGCATCGTTTGTAACATTAGTTTGATTAGTTGTAACTGAAGTTGGCTCCGCTGCTGGGCTTCGCCCAGCGCTCCGCTCCCCGGTGGGAGAGGAGGTTGCACGCCCACTGGTCGGACTTTTTGCGCGTCGGCTATTCACACTATCCAAACTATTAATTACTATATTTCGTACATTACTAAGTAAACTATTATCAGTAATTGTATCTATACCAATAACAGAAAGAATTGCATCAATAATTTTATCCCAAAGACTTTTACGTTTCTTAATCTTCGGAGCTTCTTCTACAATAATTCTATTTGCTAAATTAGCAAACTGTTTATTTGTAAAAGCATAAGTGACTATTTCAGCAGGAGTTTCACTTAATATTTTAAGATATGTACGAAGATAACCAAGTTCAAGTTCAGTTAAATCGCTCTTATATTTAGCATTAAATTCTTTAGAATCAACCTTAAATGCGGTATCATTAATATCACTAATTAAGGTAGCAAGTTTATCGTATAATTCTTTAGAATTAGCTTGTTGTTCAAAATACTTATGAAGAGATTCATGAGTAATATTAACACCTAAATCAGTAGCAGTAAAATCACGTTTAGTAAGTTTATTGCTATTGATAACGATAGTTTCAGTACCTTTATCATATTGAGCAATTATGAAATCTTGTTTATTTGATAGCTTCTTAATACTGAAATTAGTTTTACCATCAGCATAAATTCTATCATATAATTCAGCGATTCTGTTAGCAACATCTTCAGATACAAAATCAGGTATAACACCTAATACTCTAAGACCTGCTACTTTATCATCTGTAATATTAACAAGTTTTTGATACCAGTTTGTTTCAGTATCACTTGTCATTGAACTTAATGTTGTAATTGCTTTAACAGCAAATTCTTTCGTCATATCTTCTGATTCTCGAATAGGATTATCAGAACTTTCAGATTTAAGTTCAAAGAACATTGCAGGTTGAATAGAATCAATAGTATAATTGGTAACAACATTACCATTGGTATCTCTAATTCCAATAACACTTGTTGTTAAAGCGCCGGTGTCAAGAATAAAATCTTGCATCGAATCAAATGTTGAAGAAACAGATTTATCAACGATACCTTGTTGTTTAGCCCAATCAAGTATTTTAGATTTATATTGACCTTTAACTGCTGCGTAACCATCATCTATTTTAACACCATAAGTATAATGGTCGCCTTGCAATGCAGTAGTAACACTACGTTGCATATTACCATACAGTTTACGGAATAGATTATGATTAAGTAAATCAGTTAAATCTTTACCAGTAATACCTCTTGCTTGCAAATCAATTACAGCGTAAGTTCCTTTGTTAGATTTACTCTTTTCAATAATACCATTTAATTGAGCAAGTTCTCGTGCTGTAAAAGGACTCTTAGCAATACGAACTTTTGAAGTAGTTCTATTAACTGGAATTACTCTACGACTTAATCGAAGTTTAGCAGGAGTAAATTTATCACCGGATTTAGTATATTCAATACTAATTCTATTGATATAACTTATTCCATTTCCAAGTATATTCTTTTTACGAACAACTGTTTGGAAATCTAAATGTTTAATATAACGAATTTTTCCAGTAGCAGGGTCTGTATTTTCGTAAAGAGAACTAATGTTAAACCATTCAGCTCCCGGAACTCCACGATTATAACTTGTAATGATAGCTTCTGACAAAGGAGCTAATCGACTACGAATATTAGCATTATGAGCTTTTGTTCGAGTCTTATTAATATCATCTACAAGAGTATACAGACCAGATTTAGCATCAGTCGGAAGAGATGTAAACGTAGCATCTGAAATAATATCACTCATAGTTTGAGTAACAAATTCCATAGCAGCTACATTAAATGGTGTATCTGCAACATCACTTGCTAAATTACCACGATGTAATGGAACATAACTCTTTCCATTTTCACCAGCATTAGCTTGAATTTCAGCATACATTTGGAAATGCCTATCAGATGAAGTAATTTTATCTTCAACAATAGGATTATTAAATGCAGTGTCAGTAGTAAGTGATGAAACTAACATTAAACCATCAGAATCAGGCTGACGTTGAATAATATTAACAGCAGGTTTGCCATTAACTGTAACAGTACGTTGCATTTCTTCATTTACATTAGCTCGATAACCACTTGAATCGGCAAATGTAATAGGAGATTTATTAATACCTTTTAATACTAAAATTGCAGAACCTTTTTCTTTAATTTCAGTAATAAGTTTTTGACTTTGAATGAAGTCATTTCCAAGTTTAGTATTTAGATTCTGATAAGCGTTCTTGATTCTAAGTCCATAACGAACATAATCATTAAGATTTTTAAGTCTTACGTTATAGAACATAGGACTAATAAGATAATAAACTTTATTCAAATCAAGAGCTTCAATATCAAATGCTTCCGGACTAACACCTTCAACTTCGGTATTATATTGGATAGCTCCAATAAAAGCATTGATTATTTCAGAATGTTCAGTTTTTGATGTATTACCATATTTATCTAATTCTTTAATAATTGATTTCAGTTTTGAAACAACTGAATCAGAATTTTGTTGTTCACGAGTTAAGGCTTCAGTATATATTTTATAAAACTCCTTTATTAAGTTAAATATAGTATCACTTCCACCAGCTTTTCGGATAATAGTATCTACAAATTTAGATGTTCCATAAGAATTACCAAAAGCAGAATCATATTGATTAACTCCACTTTCATCAATTCTACCTAATTGGATTCCATGATAAGTTTCACTATCACCTAAACCAATTCGTTCAATTAATAGTTTCTTACCATTTACATCTAAATTGACATCGACATTACCATCTTTATAAGTAACTTCAAATTCCTGACCTTCGTGTAAAGTTCTTAAAGCATCAAATAATTCAGTAGCCTTGAATTTAACACCATTAACTGTAATGTTGTTTTTAATAACACGAGTTTTAGGATTATAATATTCAGGACTTGTGATAATCTTATAAACTTCAGGTGTAAGACGACGTAAACCTTTGAAACCATTAGTTTCAAATTCACGTTGAATATGAGTTTTGAAGAAATCACTTAAAAACTTACCACGAAGATTTAAGTTACTATCAAGATAAGCACCGTCTGTTGTTTGAATAGGATTAGCAATTCGTTTATTAATAATATCAAACAAACGTTTAAGAGCATCAAGTTGTTCTTGTGGAACACCATTCTTACTCATTTGTTGATATATTGTATTAACATTTACATCATTTTTAAAATATTTAAGTGCATACCAGATAGGTTCATAATATTTGATAACATCATTACGACCATCTGTTTGCTGATATATAGAATCAAGAATATCTTCGTAAGTATAAACGTGATTATCAGTAAATATCTGACGACCATCAAGTTTTACAATAGTATTTTCAATAGCATCAAGAGCATTACGCATTGAATCACTAATGTAATAACGATAGTCATTAGTATTAAATTCATCTCTCGATTCAGTATCATCTATAAAGTCAGAAACACTGTTAGCAAGTACATCAAGACTATTAAGAATAGATACATCATCGTTTAATTCAGTACCACTTTCAAAATTATAATATCTCGAAAGAATAGAATAAGCCATTCGAGCATTTCTTAATAAATCAAGAACATTACTTTGACGAACAGCAGTAATAACATCCACACCAGTAAGATTCAAAGCATCAACATCAGATACCAAATAAGGTTGAATTGATTGAGCTAATGTATGAAGTCTTGTACGAGCAGGAAGATTAGGAACAGCACCATATTCTAAAAACTCTTTTGCTAAATTATTTACGGCAGTAGCAAATTCCATAATTTTAGAAGTTTGACTACCAAAGCCATCATCATTTACAAGAGCATCATGTAACGGACTATCTTCATCTTGTCTAATAGCACGAATTTTACTAATAAATCTATTCATCACACTATTAATATATGCGATATTAGTTTTGTAAAATTCAGTTGTACTTTTAGCTACTTCATTAATAATACTATTTTTGAATAGTGTTATCTTATGATAGAAATTTGAATATCTAACAGTATCAAAATTACTATTAAGATTCTCAAATTTGATTTGAGTAAGACCTTCGATTTGTGCTCGAATTACATTATGGTCTACATTAATATTCTTAAGAGTTAATTTACCATCAGTTATAGTATAATTATTGTTAAGAACATTAGCAACGTTAGCGATATAGTCAGCAATAGCTTCACGCATTTTAGCGTTTTCTTCTTCACGATAACCAACTATATCACCACCATAAAGATTCCAAATCCAATCTTTGAAAAGATTAGATTTAAGATTGTTTGCAATACGAACATTACTATCTGATAATAACTGTTTTACACGATTAGCTTTTTCTAAATTCTCATTACTAATTTCAGTAGGTTGATATTCATTTATCCAACCAATAAAATTACCAATAATATTAGTTCGTAACGTATTAAGTTCAGTATTATCAATAGGTGATAATAATGCTTTATAAGTATCACTATTAGAATTAGATAATTCTTTATGTAGATTTATAATAGTATCTAAATAATGATTTTCAAATTCATCTGCCGAAAGTTTATCTTGAATACTATAAAGTGTTTTATAAATAGCATCAAATTTAGTTTGAACTTCATTTCGAATTTCAGTAATATCCATACCTGCAAGTTCTTTTGCAGAATATGTATCTTCTTTACCAGTCGCATCATCTTTTATAGTAACCATTACAGCACTAAAATCGGTTTCGTCGTCGGTTACGACCTCGATTCTTTGCACGGTTTTGGGCGATTCTGCGACATTAAATTTTGAGCCTACCGAATATACCTTATTTTTAATATCAACGGTATTTGGGGCCTCGCTGTCATCGAGAGAGTACGAAATCCCGTTACTGTCTGTCAGCACCTCGGTAGTAACATTTTCGGGTTCTTGACTTGCTTCTCGATTAGTAGTTTCAGTAGTTTCTTCTACTTTATCTTTAGCTTTTTCAATCTCTTCTTGTTTATCATAAACTTCTTTAAGTAACTTACTTCGTTCAGCCATAATCTCATCTCGATTATTAACATTTTCTTCGAGAGCCATTACAGCCATACTCAGTTGAGTTCGAGCCTCTTCAAGAGATTTATATGTTTGATTATTGTTATTGCGAGTTTCACGCAAACGTTTTGCAGCTTCATTATATTCAGCTACATTGTTATTTTCACGTTCACTCTGTTCTGTAATATCACTATTAATTCTATTAAGTCTTGTATCGTAATCAGCTAAATCATTTTCAAATAATTCAATCTTCCTACGAGTATCAGCAATTTCTCCATTATGAATAGCAAGTTCTTGCTCATATTGGAGTTTACCAACTTCTAATTCTGCAATAGCCTGACGAGCATTTGCAATTTGTTGTTGCAGACTTAAAATAGATTTCTTACTATTTTTAATTTCAAGAAGATACGGTTTACGAGCTTTGCGATTAGGTTGTTTTGTACTGATAGCACCTTGATTAGCAATATAAGTATTTAATTCATCAATTTGAGATTGCAAACCATTAATTGTATCTTCAATAGTTTTAATCTTATTTACTAATCGAGTACGTTTACCTTCAAGTGTACTAATCGCTTTATTACGAGTTTTATCTTCAAGTTGAGTTTTATAATCTTCAATAACTTTTTGCAGTTCTTCACGTTCTTGTTCAAGAACAGTCTTTTCTACATTTAAGCTATGGAGTTTACTATCAATAGCTTTAAGGGCTTCATCTCGTTGCTTACGAAGATTAGACGCTTCAATATCGAAAGTTTGAATATCAGTATCAACGATAGCTAATTGACGACGATAATAGTCAAGTAAATAATCATCAGTTGATGCCTGAACTTTAAGAACATTGTCGAAAGGATTACCCCAACTTAAACCCATATTACGAGCATGAATATCTCGCATAATAGTAAATTCTCTACGAAGAGCATCTACGACAGGTCGTTTATTAGCACCGTAAACTTCTTCAAGTTGAGCATCTGATAATTTACTTAATTCATCAAAATATTCAACAGCATAATTGAACCCATTAGCAGAACCAATTCTACCCATAATACCAACAAGTAAACTTGAAGCAGGGTCAGTAATAGTTCTGTTAACTTTTGGAGTACCATCACTATTCATAACTTGATTACCAGCTTCATCTAAAACTGGAGTTTCAGTTACTTTAATATTCATATCACCGTCAAAATCAGCAATAGCTGCGGCAGTATCTTGAATACCATTTATAATGTTAGTAGCTCGCTTATTTTCAGCTTCTTGTTGAGCTTTACCATTAAGTATTCGTGTAACACCATTACGTCCAGCAGACATTACACCACCACCAATAGCACCCCAAATAAAACTATCCCATGAAGAAGCTTGTTCAACAAGTCTTCCCATACGAGCTAACGGAGTTAAATCAGCAGTTTCATCTTCAATCCCAAGTTCTTTCTTTGCGGCAACGGCACCTTCATTAAGTGCCATATCAACTCGCATTTCTTCAAGACCTTCAGATAAAGCAACAGAAAAGAAATCTTTTGTTTTATGAAGTCCAATACTCGGAATAAGTTTGCGATTAAGTTTAGATGTTTCACTATCTAAAACAAAAGTCTTACCTTTTTGTGCAAGACCTTTTATATTACTTTTTAAACCTTTTTCAATAGAAATACTATTAACTGGAGCTTCTTTAATACCACGAAGCATACTATTAAGTTCAATAGCATTAAATAATACTCCATAAGCCCAAGCATCATTGTAACTTTCAGAAGCATAAACAGATGCAAACTTACGAGCATCATCTTCATTGAAACCTAAATCGAGAGCATATTGATATTGTTCATCATAACCACGAACAATTTCTTCCATACTATCAAGATGTGCTCCGTATAAAGTACCAATTATCTGTTGAGTATAAGGATTTTGTAATGCACGACCTGCTTTATTCAATGCAGAACCTAAACGACCAACACCGTTAATCATTGTTCCTAATTTACCAACAGCTTGTAAAGCTCGCATTTGTCCAATAACAGGAAGCATAGATGCGGCCGCAGAACCTACGGTAGGAAACATACTTGCCCACCAAGTAGCATCACCCATACCACCAGCAAAACCACCTTTTTGAGCTTGTTCTGTTTGATAAATAGGCATTACTTTACGACCCCAATTCTCAATGTCTTTACCTATTCTTTGCCATTCAGAACCAAGACCTTCGTTGATAGCTTTGTCCCATTTATATTTTGCATTATCATCCCATATTTGACTAATAGCACGATATGTAGTAGGAAAGAAATTAAGAATACTACCAATACCAGTAATAGTACCACCGAGAATAGTAGTTCCTAATTGACCAATAGCATTTTTAGTTAAATACCAACCACTTTGATTTTGTGCTCTATTTTCATTAAGAACACTTAAATCAAGATTAGGATTAACTTGACCTCGACCTAATATATTTTCATATTCAGAAATATTAAAAGGTCGAATTGAAGATTGTTTTCTACCACGAGAAAGTTCAGGTTCCGGCATACTACCGGGTAAAACAGGAGTAGCTCCTACTCCCTGAATTGGTGTTTCAGAAGGAGTAAGAGCTTGCGAACCTGTAATAGGAATTTTAATATCTGTTAGATTTGGCATAATTTAATATCCTATATTAGCATTATTTATTTTATTCATTTGAATAGCCTCGGCGGCTTCTTGCATATCAAGAACAACTCCATATTGAGTTAAAACATATTCTGCAATAGGAGCTAATGCTTCATTTATAGTTTCATAATATTGAATATTATTAGGAGTTATACCTTTAATTGTGTAAAGACTATTAGGAATTGTATTATATCCAAATTCTCCATAATGAACAGAACCATCAGGATATTTTAATCCACTAATATCTTTTATATAATAACCTTGTGTTGTTCTACCAATCTCAACTTTACGACTATTACCGTCAATACTATTATAGAAAGGTTCGTGAATATTCAAATCATATTCAACTTTACCTAAATCATCAACAGTTCTTTGAAGGTCTGCGATGTTTGCAACAGCAGGACTATTATTAGCACCAGTAGTATTGAAATCAATAAATCCCGAAGCGTATTGAGATTCAATCATTCCAGCACTACGTTGTAAACCTTCACCACCAATTTTAGCATAAGGTTTAATATTACGATAATTATCAAGAATTTGACGAGCAATAGTAGAAGGGTCTACTTGTTCGGAAAAAATAATATTACCACGAGCAGCACCGGTTTCATCGAAAAGAGTAATTGCATATTCATTACGACCTTCATGAGCTGCAATTCCATTAGCAATCGGACTAACTTCAGTCTTATAAATATCGTAATCAAGACCAAGTTCTTTACCTGAAAGAGGTTTAGAATTTTTAGTAGCGTTACTCTGACGAGTTACACTTGTACCTTTTGAATTGGTAGTTGTCGAAGTAGGGAACGCATCAAAGTTCATATACTTAGCTAATTGCATTCCGGTAAGACCAGTACCTTCTCCAGACGGAGTTTGAACAACACTAATATTACCAGCACCTTTTTTCCAATTTACCATAGCAGCTGCCATGTAATTTTGTTGGAATCTTGAGGGATTAGCAATAATATCACGAGTTGCTGTAAATTCAAGAGGTGCATCAGCAATAGCTTTACGATAACGATTTGAAACATTATCTGCTGCATTAGACAAAGTAGATTCAAACTCTTCTTTTGTCAGCATATCACCAAGATATTTAGCTCCAGTTGTTACACCATCTTTTCGTACCCAAGTGCTACTATATGTTTCAGGATTATAAAGTTCTTTATAATTTTGATTTATATAATCAACGTATTTGTCATAACTGTCGAGTCTATTATCAAGAATAATCTTAGCTTCTTCATTATTAACTCGATACCAACCTATATCACCTTCGATTCTATCTCGGTGTTCTTTCCAAGTATCAAATACAGAATTGAGTTGAATTTCGTCAGAACGAAGTTTAGCTTGAAGATTATTATAATTACGTTGAGCAGTCTGAACTTGTAAAAGTTTACCTTTAAGATTAGCTGCTGTTTCTTCATCAAGACCTGCTGAATCAACTAATCTTTCAGCAGTAGAAATATTAAGTGTTTTAACAATATTACCATCTCCCGGACTAAGACCTAAAATTCCAAGTTCATCAGATGTAAATATCTGATTCATAGAATTTGAAAGTTTAGTCATTTGGTCAGTAATTTCATTACGACGATTAATGTTTTCTGCAACACTATCACCAGTAACTTCAAAACCACCTAATGTATCAAGATATGGAGCATATTGTTGAAGAGTTTCAAGTTCTTGTTGCTTACCTTTTGCACGAGCTTTAACATAAGCTGTATAACCGGGATTAGCAATTAAACCAACAGTAGTCTTAATATCTTGATAAGAATATAAACCTGCGGCAGCACCAGCTAAACTTTGAATATTATTATTAATGAATTGACCAGATAAAACACTTTGTGTAAAAGCGGTTCTATCGAGATTCTCAATATCATCAGTAGCACCAAGTACACCAGCAGCATAACTTTCAAACATTCTATCTACATAATTCTGTAAACCAGCTTGAATAAGTTCAGGTGGAACTTGAGCTTTATTCTGTAATATATCGAGAACATTAACTCCATATTCCTTATTAACAGTATCTAACAAAGTTTTAACTTCAGCAGGTAATTTAGAATTAATAGTAAACTTACCGTCTTTTGTAGGAGCACCAAGTTCATTTACGTTAATACCTAAACCATTAAGAGCGAACATTGTAGGATTACCAGCGAATAAAGGAGCATAATCTCCTAATTCGTAATCTCTTAAATGTCCACCAGCAGAACTATCATCTTTTACAAATCGAGTAAGAGCATCTTGATTCTGCCAAATAGTAGTAAGATAATTAGTATAATCAGGATTAGATTTGAGTAATGACATAGCATAACTCATAATCTCTTGTTCTGTAATACCTTCTCTTTCACTACCAGTTTTAACAAAGTGACTTGCTAACTTTTCACCATCAAAACCTGTTGCAACATCTAATCCATACTGACGTATCATATCAGGATTAGTAACAAGATTTTCAAATGATACTTTATCAGCTTTAGCTTTTGAAAGAATATCAAATACGTCTTTTTGATATTTATTTACATCGAACTTTTTACCGATTTGAACTCCATTAAAACCACCGCTTACGACAGTATTAGTTTCTGCATCATAAATAATATCAGAAGATTGTAAACGACTACGAAGTAGGAAAGCATTTTGATTTTGAGTATCCCAATCACTCTTTTTCAAATCTTCCATATACTGCTGTTCCAAAGCATAATCAGCTTGAACAGCTTTAAGACCTTCATTGGTCAGAATATTCTCAGTTTGCTTATAAATATAATCATCTGCTGCAAACCAATTATCTTGTTCTTTAAATTCATTAGCACCTTCAACAATCTTAGCTCTTTCAGAATCAAGAACTTTTTGTCCACGAGAAGTTGCCTTAATTTGACTTAAAGGATTAGCAATTCTATTAATATAAGCTTCACGATTTTGGTAATACTTTTGATTCAAAGCATTTCCAACAGCAGCATATACACTTCCATAATCTTGTAATTGTGGAGTTTTTAATGTATTAGTATCGTATCGACCTATTGCAATTTCTGCCATAATTTTATAATGATTAGTTTGTAAATTAGTTGTAATTCGTATGGCTCCGCCTGCTGTGCTCCGCACAGCGGCTCCGCTCCCCGGTGGGGCAGGAGGTTGCACGCCCACTTGTCGCGCGTGTTTGTACCACTATTTGTATCATTACAAATATACAAAAAATCGTGAATATCGGACTATCCTATAAAAGAATAATCCGATATATCACGTATCATATTAAGCTCTTTTACGTCTTGCAAGACCACCACAAGCAAAACCACTTCTCATGTGATTAGTTACTCCACGAGGCCATAATTTCTCGTATAAGCGGGCACTTGCGTAATTATTAACTGCTCCGGCAAGACCTTCAACTCCTTGTAACATTCCTTGTAATCCTTGCGTTCTGACTGCCATTAACTGTTGATTCAAGCCGACAGCTTTGTTATATTCATTAATAGCGTCTTGATACATAATTTGACTATTAGCATTTCGAGCATTAACTCGTTCTTGCCTATTTAAATCATATCTTTGACGTTGATAATCTTTCTTAGCTCCATACAGTTTGTTTCGAGCAAGTTGAGCATTAATTGCAAGATTTGCTACACTATTTCGAGCAGTTTGAACATTACTTGTGTTATCAGTAATATATCGAGCAGCTCTACGTTCTTGTGTACCAAGTTCTTGTAATTCCTCACTAATATCATAATCTGTACTATATTGGACAGCATCTACTTTATTACCTTTCGGAACATGAAGTGTAGATTCAAATTCAATAGCCTTTCGATTAGCACGAGTATTAAGAGCATTACCTACAATTCCAAACAGAGAACTTGCAAGATTCATACCAAGTCCAAATTCATTAAATCCGAACTTAAATGTAGAACCACCGCCAGCACTTGCAGTAGTTTGAATTGGAGGTAAAGTAGTAAGTTTAGGAGCTGAAACTCCTGTAAGACTATAAGGTGAAGCATATCCACCAAAAGGTCTTTTCTTTCTTATCATTCCACCACAACGCATAATCGGAGCATCATCACGAAGTCCTAAAGCAGTGGCATAAAGTTCTTGAGCTTCAAACAAATCTGCTGTTTTAGCATCAATAGTTTCAGATTCACCGCGAGCTTTATTCATTCTATAAACTAACTTTTCAATATTACGAACATTTGTTCCAGTTTGTAATTTGTTAGTTTTACTCTTATCTAATGCAGACAAAGATAATGTAACTCCATCAGCAAGTTGAATAACTTGAGCTTCTTTTTTACCTTTCATATCAGTAAGTTTCTTTGCGTAATCAGCGAAAGTACGATTTGTTCCGGGAACTTTAATCGTATCACTGAATACTTGACCACCTTCAGGAGTTTCACGAACAACTTCACCAGCATACATTCGACCATTTTTAGCGCCGCCGCCTTCAATTTCCGAATCTCCATATATAATTCCAGTTTCACCAGTAGCAGGATTATATTGTTCATGCGTTTGACCATAAGCAACAACACTATTAGATGAATTAGGAACTACTTGGCCGCCGGTGTTTAATTTTCTACGACCAATCATTCCACCTAATTTAGCATAAAATCCTGTACCTTCTGAGTAATTACCAAGATTACTTTGTCGAATAGTTGCAACATCATTTTCAACCTTATCTTGCATATTACCCAAAGTCTGCTGACGTTCCATTTCAGCTTGTTCAGCTAAAAGTTCTTGACGACGACGCTCTTCTTGACGTTTTTTCTTACGTCCAGTAAACAAACCAACGATACCACCAATTAATGCACCGATACCAGCACCGATAGGGCCAAGCCAAGAACCAGCAGCTGCACCAGTAGCAAGCGCCGCAGTTCCACCAACAGCAGCTCCAATTCCTAATCCAGTTCCAGCTCCACTTAAAGCGCTACCACCTACGATACCTTCGCCATCAGCACTATATTTAGATTCGTCAATATCACTGGTTTGAACTCGTGTACCCCATTGAACACTACCGGGGTCATTAATACTTGTTCCACCCCAATAAAATTTCCTACGAGGAGTTCCAACAAGTCCACCGAATTTAGCAGTAATACCACGAGAAGTTAAAATTTCATTATTGATTTTGTTCTGCATATTTGCATAGATAAGTTTATCATTAGCAATCAACTTATCTACATAGTTCTTAACTGGGATTCCAGTATCATCATTTGTCCCACCATGATAAAGCATATCAATTATACCATTGCCGAAAAAACTATTACCGGAATTACGAGCCATTCCTAAATAATCAGCAGTAGCATCATGTGTGGAACGAATACCACCGAAATTATATTTTTTACGATTAGTTTTACTCATATCTTCAACATAATTATCAGGATTATCATCAGTATTAAAATTAGAAAATAATCTATTTCTAATCATATCATAATCATTAGAACTATTATTCTTAAATATTTCTAATTCAGATTTATCTCTTCTTTTATTACCAGTAGTATATTCTCTAATAATACTATCTGTATTACGTTCATTAGCACCTTTTAACAATTTCTTATATTGTCTAAAACCAGTTCGACCTACTCGATATGCAAGATTAGACATAAGATTAACAATAGGTTGAGGTAAAGTATTGAAATCATCAATACCATATTTCTCAGAATAAATATCACGAACATCATTGTAGGCTTTAGCCATACGACGATTTAATTCAGCATCAATTTGTTTTCTTGTTGCTTTACCTTTTGCTTTAACAGATTTAGTAAAATCAGAAGTATCATTTAACTTAAAACCGGGGCCAATAGTTTTAGCACCACCTTCATACGAGGGATAAGGATAATAATATTTACCATTTTTTGAACGTGAACGAACAGTTTTAAGTTTACCATTTTCTTTAACACGAACAAATTCTTTATCACCAGTCAATTCGTTATCCCAAATATGTTGAGAATACTCATTAATATAACGAGTAACTTGACGAAGACTATCAGGATTAATTTTACGATTAGACATACCATTAAAAGTTTGAGTAACGTGACAAGTGGGCGTGCAACCTCCTGCCCCACCGGGGAGCGAGGCCGAAGGCCGAGCCGCACAAGTTGTTACAAATTACCTTTGATTATTACGATTATCAAGAATCCATTCAGGATTAACATCAATAAGTTCCCAAAGTCTGTTATTATCATTATTATTAAACTTCATTATACAATAAACATATTGACAAATGAACTTATTAACATCATACCATTTAGCTTTACTTTTTAGTGCAGATTCATCTACAACTAAATCGGTAATCATAAAAGGTATTTGTTTGTGTATATCATTAACATTATTAAATCTCCAAAGATTTACTTTATTAACACCAGTTGTACCATTATACCAAATATCATTAAATTTAACAAGTTTATAACCAGTACATTGGTCATCATTATGAACCAATATAGCATTAATAGTTTTCTCAAATTCATTAATAGTAGGTAACAGATTATTAACAATATCAACTCTGTCTTTCCAAGCAATATTATTTAATAACTTATTATAACTACTATTGTCGTTAAGAATAAATTTAATATATGATTCTTTAACAAGTTGATTATTATTATCATCTTTTAAGAATCGACCATAATTATTTTTAGATATTGCATAAATACCATGTTTATCAAACCAGAATAATCCATTTCGATTGGTAATACCTACAATAGGATTATAGTCATGAAATGAAATCCAAGCATTAGCAACAGGACTAAAACTAATTGTGAACTGTTTGTTATTAACATTTTGGACTAAATATAAGATATTAGTATCTTCATTAAATGCCCAAATTCTACCATTATTCTTAAACGGATTAATTACATCTTTTGCAAGATTACCGTCAAACCATTTAAGAGCATTAAGAGCAGTCATATTACTTACTTTATCTCCATTGATATTGAAGATACGTCTATGAACTGCATCAATAACAAAATAACCAATAACATTAACGTGAGTATCAAAATAACTTTGACAACCTATATAACCACTGGGACTATATGTAACCTCTTGAGGTTCCATATTAAATATATCAGCTGTACCTAAATATGAAGTACCTTCATCAGTATTAGAAAGTGTATCACGAAGTTGTAATAAGTGTAGACCGTATGTCTGTTGAATATAAAGATTTTTATTGTCAGTTTTTAATGCAATAATTTCACCTCGATTAAAAGGCATATCTTTATAATCATCACTCCTAAATAATCGCCAATTAAGATTAGCATTTTCAGCACTCTGTAATTGACTACGAATTATACGATAAGGATGGTCTTGAGTTCCGGGAATTTCTTCAAAATAAGTAAATGTTTCAATTCCATTCTCATTGTAAACAGGAGAATATCCTTTACCAACACTACTATTTATGAAATTATCAACTTGATAACTTAATTGATAAAATTCGCGTAATTCATTACCACGTTTATCGTGATATTTGAAAGATTTATCTACATTATTAACACTGAATCGAGCAAGAATATTGAATTTACTTTCAAGAGGAACAGTGAATATCCAACGATAAACGGTAGCATTACTGTCTAATTCTTTTGCTTGAGCATCACCATAACGATAATCAGATGATGGAGCAGTAGCTCGAAGTGTTATATATCCAATAAATGTATCACCAACTAAAGAAGTTATTACTTCAGAAGAACCTTTAATATTAATTATATTAGATGCAATTTGAAGTTTCTGATTATTAACATCAGAATAAAGTGTTTCAGAATTATTAATTAAATCGGCAATGTATCCTCTTGCCCATTCTTCATTATCTGTACTTTTATTAAATCCATCAAAACCTTTTTCGATACGATAATAACTGTCGCCAGCAATATTGTTTTGAGAACTAATATTAGCATTGATATATTCAAGTGAAACGTCTTTGGTTGCACGAGAAGTATCAATTGTAAGACTATTAATGTCAGCATCTAAGAATCGAGTTCCAGATTCATTAGGATTATCATTAAATCCATTAAAATCAGAACCTTTCCATTTAGCTAGAAATACTTTTATATCATCATCAAGTTCTTCATTCTTAATAAATTTAAGAACATCAGTTTCAAAATATAAAGGTTTAAGTTTACCTCG